>ADGC01008232.1_pt1 | contig 27821 bp, 32 predicted proteins | sample 268048 | NCBI WGS metagenome assembly ADGC01 (sample SAMN02954255, study PRJNA42359) | wallaby gut metagenome | biome: terrestrial; feature: wallaby; material: gut; isolation source: foregut contents of Macropus eugenii | host: Notamacropus eugenii | place: Australia
GGGAAATTTATATTTTCGGAGTTAGGCTATGACAGCAAAGAGTTTTTGAATCAGCTTTGAGTTGTATGCAGGATTAATGATAAGAAGGTGCGCGCGGACTGCTACAGACAGATGGCCAGGGAGTGTATCTTCTCCCGGATTTGAAGAGCATTATTCAAGCAGTCGAAATACAAGAGCACCATTGAACGATATTTAGAAAAAGCGTATGAACTTGAGGATGAGATAGCAGTAGATGAAGAAAAACTGGAAAGACTGAAGACGGAGGTCAGTATTGCAATCGATAAATTGGATGAGCCGAATGCACAGCTTCTCCTGCATTATCGATATGTAATGTTTATGACGATGCCTAAGATATCGGTCGAAATGAATTACTGTTTAAGTTGGACAAAAAAGATTCATAGGAAAGCGTTGGAGGAATTTGAAAAAAGATACCCCCAAGATACCCCTAAGATACTCCCAGTACACGGTCACCATGCGCTATAATGTAAAATGTAGAAAAAGAAGATAACGCAGAGCCTTTGTAGGAGAAATCCCGCAGAGGCTTTTCTTATGCAAAGAATTGTGTTGATGGTAGCGATTGTGTACATCATCACAACTAAAACAATTGATTTTCTGAATCACGAAAAATCACGAGAAAGATAGTGTGATGATGTTTTCGTTGTACACAACAACACAATGAAAACAACTACGGAGAGGAGGAGCGTAATTGCCAAGAAGACCAAAGAGTCCTTGCTGTTTTCCCGGCTGTCCGAATCTTACGGATGAAAGGTACTGTGAAGAACATGAGAAGCAAGCCAACCGTTCTTACGAGAAGTATGGCAGAGACAAAGCTGTACGCCGCAGGTACGGAAGAGCATGGAAACGAATCCGTGACAGCTATGTAAAGACACATCCGTTTTGTGAACAGTGCTTTGAAAGAGGAATCATTGTTCCGGTGGATGAGGTTCATCATAAGAAACCATTGTCGGAAGGTGGCAGCCATGACAGAAGCAATCTGATTTCTTTATGCAAAAGCTGTCATGCAAAGATCCATGCTGAGCGTGGTGATTATCACGGAAGCAAAAAATATCGTGTTTATTCATATGAGAATGGTGGTGATAGTCATGAGTGATAATAGAGTTGCAGGGTATCTTGATTCAGAGCACCCACAACGTAAGTATTATTATTGCAAATGTTGTGGCAAACCGTTCTGGAAACCAGATGCTTTTAGGATGAAGTACTGTAGTAAGGATTGTCAAAAGAAAGCGTACAGCATAACACATCCTAAAAAAGAGAAGACACTAAGGCCTAAAATTATACGGAAGTGTGGTTGGTGTGGGCAAGATTATGAAGCAAAATCAAAAACACAAAAATATTGTTGTAAGAACTGTGCCTACGAAGGGAACAAGAAATTACATCGAGAAAAGTGGGCTGATGCTTATATTCCCCAAAAAATAAAATGCAAAGAATGTGGAAGTGAATTCATGACAGAGTGTGGTAATACCCGCTCTGTTTTTTGTTGCCAATCTTGCGCTGAAAAACATGAGCGAAGAATTGAACATAAGAGTGTTCGTCACAAATCCTATATGAGAGAGCTAAAAAGGAAACGTGAGATACAAATTTCAAGGCAGACAGTTGGAGCTGTTAGTTATAAACGTTTGTATCAGCAGTACCACGGAGTGTGTGCTATCTGTGGGTTGCCAGTTCATAAAGATAAATTTATCGATGATAATTGGGGCGGAACGATTGACCACATCATTCCGGTGTCACTTGGTGGTGTGCATGGTATGAGCAACTGCCAGTTAAGCCATCGCATATGTAATTCATTGAAATGCAAAAACTCGGAAGAATATTCTATCGACTGGGAACAGAAGTCATTAGAAAATAATTATTGGAAGACAAAATATCAGAGTTATAAGGAATTGATGTCAACAGGATGACCTGGCCCGGTCTAAATCTCTACGGGGACTTTCACCGTGGAACGGCGTGGGGTCTTGCGTGTGAAAAAGGCGAAATCAAAAGGGTAATAAAGGAGGAACATGAGACGTGCCTACGAAATCGAATAACATAGGCGGCCGTGGAGGTGCCAGACTTGGTGCCGGACGCAAGAAATCGGCTGTCAAAGAAAAAGCAAATAACGGTAATCCGGGCGGACGAAAATTAGAGGTTCTGGATATTCCGGATGTGGAAGGTGTGGAGATGCCAAAGCCACATGACTTTTTGTCAGCAGAGCAGAGAGATGGATCAGAACTGCAGGCATCCGAGATTTATGAGGAGACTTGGCAGTGGCTGAAGAAAGTCGGATGTGCATCGAAGGTATCCCCGCAGCTACTTGAGAGATATGCGATGTGTTCTGCTCGTTGGATTCAGTGTGAGGAGATGACCAATAAGCTAGGTTTCCTTTCCAAGCATCCGACAACACAGAAACCTATCCCATCTCCATTTATCAATATTGGCATTAACTATATGAACCAGGCCGTGAGGCTGTGGAATGAAATATTTCAGATTGTGAAGGAGAACTGCAGTACCGATTATGACGATGCTGCTCCACAGAATGATTTGATGGAGAGACTCCTAAGAGCAAGGGAAGGAAGATAGCATGATTGAAAAAGTAAATCCGAGCCACCCGGATAAAGTGGCAGACAGAATTGCAGGTGCGATTGTCGACCTTGCATATAAGAAACAGGAAAATCCGAAGATTGCTGTGGAGGTGGCTCATCGGCCATGGATATGGTCATGTGGTGATTGAAACCTCTGCACCTTTGGAAAAAGAAGATGTTGCATTCATTGTAGATCGAATGGCACCGGGCATCCGCGTGTTTATTCAGATAGTGCCGCAAGATGTACATTTGGCAGAAAATCAGTCAAAGGAAATCAGATGTGGTGACAATGGTATCTTTAAGGGAATGCCACTGACAGAAGAACAGAAAGCACTCTCTAAGATTGCAAGAGAAATCTACACATCTTATCCATATGACGGAAAGTACATTCTTGATGAAGCAAGACTGATCATCTGTCAGAGCAATGCAAAAACTACAGATTTGAAAAACACATATCCGAATGCAGAAATCAATCCGCTCGGTGATTGGACCGGCGGCACCCACGTGGATTCCGGTGCGACCAACAGAAAGCTTGGAAGTGACATGGCGGAATCTGTGACGGGCGGAGGTCTTCATGGCAAGGATTTGTCAAAGGCAGGTGTGTCCGTCAATATCTACGCATTCCTAAAAGCACAGGAAACAGGGAAAACTGTAGAAATCTGCTGTGCCATCGGAGACGATACGATTGATGGCAGGCCGTATGCCGAGATTGTAGCGATTGCGAAGGATTATATAGACTCCGTAGGCGGATTTGAAAAGTTCGCTGAGTGGGGTCTTTTTTAGTGGAGGTAGCTATGAGTAAGACAACGACAGAGATGCAGCTTGTAGCTGTTTCAAAACTAATTCCATATGTAAATAATGCAAGAACCCACTCTGCAGAACAGGTCATGAAACTACGTTCATCCTTGCGAGAGTTCGGTTTTATCAATCCCGTCATTATCGACAGAGATTATAACGTGATTGCCGGACACGGCAGAATCATGGCGGCAAAGGAAGAGGGCATCACGGAAGTTCCTTGTGTATTTGTAGATTATCTGACAGAGGCACAAAAGAAAGCCTATATCCTTGCAGACAACAGAATGGCTATGGATGCCGGATGGGACGAGGAACTTCTCCGTATTGAGATTGAATCCTTGCAGGGTGAGGACTTTGATATTGGCCTTACTGGATTTGATGAAAATGATCTCGCTGATTTGTTTCACACGAACGGAGAAGAGGCAGAGGAAGACAAATTTAATATTGATGAAGAACTTGCAAAACCTTGTATATCCAAGGCAGGTGATATCTGGCATATCGGAAAACATACGGTTATCTGTGGTGACACCACAGTGGCGGATACCTATGAAAAGCTTCTGGGTGATACAAAGGTCAATCTTGTATGCACAGATGCACCTTACTTCGTAAATCTGGAAAATAAATCTGGTAAAATTGCAAATGATAATCTGAATGACAAAGAGGCCTATGAGTTCCTGCTCAAGGCCTTTACTAATTTCAAGAATGCAATGGCCAATGATGCTTCTATTTATGAATTCTACGCAACAATGAAAACTCGTGTATTCTATGATGCTTTCGAAGATGCTGGATTCAGAGTGGGAGCGGGTCTTATTTGGAAGAAGCCTAGAGCACCATTTATGAGAACCGACTGGAAATTTAATATGGAGCCAATCATCTGGGGATGGAAGAAGGACGGCAAGCATAAATGGTATGGAGATCAGAAACAGACAGCGGTGTTTGAGTTTGATGGTATCAAGGACTCTGAAAAAGAAGGATTTGGACATCCGAGTTCTAAGCCTGTTCCACTGATTGCATATCTGATTTCTCAGTGCACTGCAACGAATGGAATTGTTCTTGATGGATTTTTAGGAAGTGCCACAACGCTGATTGCATGTGAACAGATGGACAGAATTTGCTATGGTATTGAACTTGAACCGAAATTTGTTGATGTAGCATGTGCCAGATATGTGGAATACAAAAAGGGTGTCAGTGATGATGTGTATGTGCTTCGAGATGGATCAAAGATCGCTTATTCCGACCTTAGAAAAGAAGGTGAGGTTCAGGATGAGTAATGTAAAATATACATTTACGGATGATGGAAGGACAGCTTATGGAGAATTGCCATGTGGTGTGATTTTCATTGTTGATGCAGACGCTGTCTCCAAAATTGCTAGTGTGAATTTCTATCTTGGTTCAAAGAGCAAAGATGGGAGTCAGTATTATGTGATTGACTGCAATGGCAGAAGTCTTCATGATTATATTTTTCCTCATAGAAACGGATATGAAATTGATCATATTAACTTGGACACTTTTGATAACCGAAGATGCAATATCAGGTATTGTACACATCAGCAGAATCAAATGAACCAACCATTGCAGAAAAATAATACTTCCGGTGTCAGCGGAGTAAGCTTTTATCCTCCGAGAAACAAATTTCGTGCAAGAATAAAAGTTAATGGGCATGACATACATTTGGGGTATTATGATACATTCGATGATGCTGTCAGAGCAAGAAATGTAGGAATGCAGTGTATGTTTGGACAGTATGGAAGATATAACGATGTAGGGCACATTCCTAAATGGATTGAAAATATTGTAGTAGAAAAATGCATTCGTTTTGAAGAATTATCTCAGAACAGTGCATTTTTTGATTTTTGGGAGGTGCCATATGGAGAATAACAATTTAACACTTGGGAGTTTATTCGATGGTTCGGGTGGATTTCCTTTAGGAGGCTTGATTTCCGGTATTACCCCTCTTTGGGCATCGGAGATTGAGCCTTTTCCTATTAGAGTTACAACAAAAAGACTGCCGCAGGTAAAACATTACGGAGACATCTCCAAGATGAACGGGGCAGAAATTCCTCCTGTCGATATCATAACCTTTGGCAGTCCATGCCAGGATATGAGTATTGCAGGCAAGCGTGACGGACTTTCCGGCTCCCGTTCTTCCCTGTTTTATGAGGCAGTCAGAATCATAAAAGAAATGAGGTGTAAGACAAATGGACAAAAGCCAAGATTTATCGTCTGGGAAAATGTCCCCGGAGCGTTCAGTTCCAACAAGGGAGAAGATTTTCGTGCCGTCCTCGAAGAGGTCTGCAAAATCAAAGACGAATCAGTGTCTGTGCCTAAACCTAGCAAATGGAACAGCGCAGGGAAAATCATGGGAGATGATTACTCCGTTGCCTGGAGACAGTTTGATGCTCAATTTTGGGGAGTACCCCAGAGAAGAAAACGCATCTACCTTGTCGCAGATTTTGCAGGTTGGTGTGCCGGAAAAATATTATTTGAGTCAGAAGGCTTGTCTGGGTATTCTCCGAAGAGCATCCAGTCGTGGCAAGGTTCTGCCACCGCTTCTTCAGAAAGCACTGGAGATGCAGGCATCGGCTTGATGTTTGAAAATCATGGACAGGACAGTCGCTGTACCGGCCCTCTTGATGTGTCACAGACGGTTTTATCAACCTACGGAACAGGCGGCAATAATCAGCCGTTTGTAGTAGAAACACCAAAGACCTTGAAAATCAGAAGTGGCTGTGAGGGCGGCGGCAAGGGTCCTCTTATCCAGGAGAACAAGTCTGCAACGCTTGGAACGAATAATGATCAGACATTGTTTCAGCCTGTTGCTTACGGCATCTGTTCCAAGGACAGCAATTCCATGAAATCTGCAAATCCGAACAGTGGATTTTATGAAGCAGATACAAGCAGAACCATTGATGGCAATGGCGGAAATCCCAGCTGCAATCAGGGAGGCATTGCAGTGATCGAAGGCAATGGCACTCGACCTTCTCATAAGGGTGATGGCTATAAGGAATCGGATATCATGTACACATTAAATGCTACGGAACAGCATGCTGTTGCCTTTGCTGATGTTCATGCAACGCTTTCTGCCAACGATGGACCAAAGGGACCGTCTTCTCAGATGATGGGAAATCCTCATGAGAACTTTGTAGGAGAACCTGCATACGGTATCGGAAGACCTGCCATGAACCAAGGCTATAATGCGAAGTTCAGTTTTCAGATTGAAGAGGAAGTCGAACCGACCATTGTGGCAGCAGGTGCAAGTGGAGTAGCACATCCGGTGTACTGCACGAGCAAGGCATCCTATCACACGATTGCAGAAGAAAATATAGCAGGAACTCTGGTGGCATCGGATTATAAAGATCCTCCGACTGTCACGGCAGAGCCTAGATACATCGTCAGAAGGCTGACACCAACCGAGTGTGCAAGACTGCAAGGATTCCCAGATTGGTGGTGCGATGACCTTGCTATAGAAAATCCTACCGATGAGGATATTTCTTTGTGGCAGGCTATCTTTCAAAACCATGCCGATGCAATGGGAAAGAAGACAAAGCCTAAGTCAGAGAACCAGATCAGAAAATGGCTGCAGAACCCACACTCGGACTCAGCAGAATATAAGATGTGGGGCAACGGTGTGGCACTTCCGAATGTCGTATTTGTCCTTTCAGGGATAGTGTACTATGCACAACAGTGAAAAGAATAAATCGGTGCTAAATTTCTACAGATTCGCTTGATAATATCAGCCTTTAGAGTGATATATGTAGTACCGAAAAACAAAGGAGGTACTCAGCATGAGAGTAGAATTTAACAGAACGGGAGCTGAAAGAAAGGCACTGGTCACAGCCATTTCCGAGATCCTTGGAACAAAGGCAAAATACATGGGAATGCCAACAACGGTTTATGACTTCGGTGGTCTTATTGTAGATAAGACAGGAGCCTTGGATTTTGAAGAGAACATTTTCCCAAAGGATATCAAAGACCTTTTGCAGAATCTTGCAGACAGAGGCTTTACCGCCGAGAACAGCGAGGATTTGGAACAGGGCGAAGAAGTATCCGAAGAGCCGGAAGAAATGCCACAGAGCGAAAACGTGGGGCTTACGGTGACGATTCCGCTTGAAAAAGTAAAAGTGGGAAACCTTACGAACCTTCTGGAAGCAAAGGGCGAGCTGATTAGTAAAGCCTTGGGAGTGGATGACATTCGAATCGAAGTGGACGAGGAGAAAGTATCCTTCCCTTGGTTTTCCGAACTGCCGGATGCAGACACCTGCAGAGCTTATCAGAATTTCATTGCTGCCCTTTGCAAAATGAGCAGAGAACAGAAACGCATCAATTCTACAGATAAGGAAGTAACCAATGAGAAATACGCATTCAGATGCTTCCTTCTAAGACTTGGATTTATTGGAGCAGAGTATAAAGCAGACAGAAAAATCCTGCTGAAGAATCTGACAGGATCCTCTGCATTTAAAAGCGGAGCAAAGAAGGAGGCAGAAGACAATGAGATTTCCGAGTAAAGAGATTGTGGCTAGGGTACGAGAACAGTACCCTGCTGGATGCCGAGTAGAGCTTACCCATATGGATGATATGCAGGCACCGCCGATTGGAACCAAAGGTACCGTCAAAGGAGTTGATGATACTGCATCTATCATGGTGGCATGGGATAATGGCAGCGGACTCAATGTGGTTTACGGAGAAGACAGCTGCAGAAAACTGGATTCCGTAAAAGTTACCTGTTACGGCACAACCGAAACTTGGGACAGCCGAAAGGATGCGATGGAGTTTTACCTCAGATGCATGGCAGGTTCAGAAGGAAGCGAACACCAGAGATACAGCAAGATTTACACTGAATTATCGATGGGAATGGATGCAGTTTCCGATGAAGAATAAGCTGTAAACTATACAGTTTATGCGGCGTATATTTGTTACATTTATGCCTGTAATTAACTTGCTATATGTGTGCTTTAGAGTGATATATAGACTACCGAAAGGGAAAACAAACACACGGAGGGCACAGCCATGAACGAAAAGACAGCAAGACAGATTGCAGAAATGAAAAAGCAGACCATTGGGGTAGAGGTTGAGATGAACAGCATCCGAAGAGAAAAGGCAGCAAAGACTGCAACCGCCTACTTCGGAACAGGCAGATACGAATACACAGCAAGCAGAAACGGATACGAAACCTGGTCTGCTTGGGATGAGCAGGGCAGAGAATGGAAATTCCAAAAGGATGTCAGCATTGCCGGATGCGACAGTGAGAAATGCGAATTGGTAACACCGATTCTTACCTACGATGATATTCCGATTTTGCAGGAGCTCATCAGACAGCTTAGACACGCTGGGGCAAAGAGTAATGCGACAAGAGGATGCGGAGTTCACATTCACATCGGAGCGAAGGGTCATACGCCACAGACCTTAAGAAACCTTGCAAACATTATGGCGAGCCACGAAAGCCTTCTTGCAGATGCCTTAAGCCTCGACAGAAACCGAATGAGAAGGTACTGCAGAACAGTTGACCCAAGATTCCTTGAAGAGGTCAACAAGAGAAAGCCAAAGACGATGGCAGCCCTTGCGGACATTTGGTACACGAGTCACGGAGCAAATTACGGCAGAAGTCAGCACTACAACGACAGCCGATACCACATGCTTAACTACCATGCAACCTTCACAAAAGGAACAGTCGAGTTCAGACTTTTCCAATTTGATGCACCTGCAGACGGAAAGCTGAACGGACTTCACGCAGGACAGCTTAAAAGCTACATTCAGCTTTGCCTAGCACTCAGCCAGATGGCAAAGGAAGTCAGAACAGCAAGTCCAAAGCCACAGCAGAATGAAAATCCAAAATACGCAATGAGAACTTGGCTCCTTCGCCTTGGATTCATTGGTGAGGAATTTGCAACAGCAAGAGAAACTCTCACCAAGAGACTTGCAGGAGACACAGCATTCCGAAACGGAAGAGCTGCTTGAAGGAACCGCAGGAGACAGCCTCCTGCCACCTAGCCTAACCTCCGACCGCTCCGGCGGTCTTTAGGTGGTAGAAGGGTATCCCCTTCGGAAAGGATGGACACCATTATGGAAAAACGATACTACATTGCTTATGGGAGCAACCTAAACATCAGACAGATGAGAATGCGATGCCCCGGAGCAAGAATCATGGGAACTTCGGAGATTGAAGGTTATGAACTGCTTTTCAAAGGCAGTCAGACTGGAGCATACCTTACCATCGAAGAAAAGGAAGGCAGTAAGGTTCCGGTTGCCGTGTGGTCGGTCACAGAGGCTGACGAGGCGGCACTTGACCGTTACGAGGGATTCCCTGCTTTCTACTACAAGAAGGAACTGACACTGCCGATTAAAGGCATCAGATCAGGCAAGGTGCGAAACAGAAAGTGCTTTGTTTACATCATGCACGAGGACAGGAAAATCGGAGTGCCAAGCCTGGCCTATGTGAGTACTTGCTTAGAAGGATACATCAGCTTTGGGTTTGATGAACATTACCTTGCAGAGGCACAAATTAAAGCAGAGGAGGAAGCGGGACATGAAAGATACAAACATCATTTCACTCAGGTTTAAGGTGTGTCCAAAATGCGGGAACAGATACCATGAACCTCCGGCTCTTTCAAGAGAGGACAATCAAACCTTCATCTGCCCGGACTGTGGGACGAGAGAGGCTCTCGCCACGATGGGTGTGGATGAGAATGAACAGGAAGAAATTCTGGCCACGATTCATAGGAGCAGACAGCCATAACATACACAGTTTTCTGCCGTGATAATTGTTACATTTATGCCTGTAATTAACTTGATAATATGTGCTTTCAGAGTGATATATAGTGTACCGAAAGGGAAAACAAACACAAACGGAGGTACATACCATGAAGGAAATCAGAACATTTGAAGCGGCAATAGAAAACAAGGTAAGAAACCTTAAGGAAGCAGGAATCAACCAGACACTTTTCTGGGCATACAGAACTTCCAAAGAAGAGTCAGGCAATGACCTTATTGATTTTAACGAGGTCATTTGGGATTACGACATCAAGGAGATTGCAGAAACCTTGAGAGCAGAAGGCATTACCGAATTTACCATCAGCTCCACATTTTCAAGCTTGATTGAAACACTTGCAGAATTTGAAAAGTATGGCATCAGCATGAACGGACTTACAACGGTCAACGCCAGATACACAGATTGGAAGACAGGAGAACATGCCAAGATTCCGGCAATCAGGATGATTGTAAAATAACCGCTTGGAGGGGCAGAGATGCTCCTCCTTCATGCTGTAAAGTACACAGTATTTCTTCATAATAATTGCCACATATATACCCGTAATTAACTTGATAATATGTGCTTTTAGAGTGATATATAGTGTACCGAAAGGAAAAGAAAACAAGGAGGTACACAGACATGTGGAAAGAAGGAATCATCGGAATACCAACAAAGGACGGAGAATACAAGAAGGTCAAATACTGGGTCAAGCACTTTGATGAGCCCAGCGAAGATTACGGCATTAACGGCGGCAGAATTTCCAAACTTAGCCTTAAGATGGACGGACAATGGATTGCCAACTACGACAGAGGATGGGACATAAAGCCGACCTGCACGGAAGCGGAAATGGCGCTTTGCATTCTCCTAAACGAACATAACTAAACAGAATCCTAAAATGGGATCGGGAACGGAAGCTGAGAGGCTTCTGTATCTCGTATATATAAACTTTATTGATGTCACCAATGATGGTGGCTGTTTTTATTTACGGAGGTGATGCGGATTGCGAAAGCTGAAAAATTACAAGCCAACAAAATTTATGGCGAAGACTTCTCATTACAGCAAAGACATGGCGGATTTCGCAGTCAGTTTTATTGAGGAACTGTGTCATACCAAAGGAACCTGGGCGGGAAAGAAGTTTGAACTGATTGACTGGCAGGAGCAGATTATAAGAGATTTGTTTGGTGTTTTGAAACCGAATGGGTATCGTCAGTTCAATACGGCATATATTGAGATTCCTAAGAAACAAGGGAAATCAGAACTTGCGGCTGCCGTAGCACTTTTGCTTCTCTGCGGTGATGGAGAAGAAAGAGCAGAGGTCTACGGATGTGCAGCAGACAGAAACCAAGCAAAAATCGTATTTGATGTAGCTGTAGATATGGTGAAATTCTCTCCGGCACTGATGAAACGAGTGAAGATTCTTGAATCACAGAAGAAGATCATTTTCAAGCCGACCAACAGTTCCTATCAAGTGCTTTCAGCTGATGTGGCCAATAAGCACGGCTTTAATACACACGGAGTTATCTTCGATGAGCTGCATACTCAGCCAAACCGAAAACTCTACGATGTAATGACGCAGGGTTCCGGTGATGCCAGAATGCAGCCACTGTATTTCCTTATTACAACGGCAGGAAATGATACCAACTCCATCTGTTATGAAATTCATCAAAAGGCACTGGATATCGCTGCAGGAAGAAAGATTGATCCGACATTTTATTCTGTCATTTATGGTGCTGGTGAATCAGAGGATTGGACTGATCCTAAAGTGTGGCAGAAAGCAAATCCATCTCTTGGAATTACGGTTGCAGTGGAAAAGGTGCAGGCGGCTTGTGACTCGGCAAGGCAGAACCCCGGAGAGGAGAATTCGTTCAGACAGCTGAGGCTGAATCAATGGGTAAAGCAGTCGGTACGATGGATGCCGATGGAAAAGTGGGATGCCTGTGATTTCAAAGTCGATGAAGATGAACTGGAAGGCCGTGTTTGCTATGGCGGTCTTGACCTTTCTTCGACAACGGATATTACAGCATTTGTTTTGGTATTTCCTCCAGCAGATGAGGAGGATAAATACAGCATACTTCCATACTTCTGGGTGCCGGAAGATACGCTTGACCTAAGAGTCAGACGAGATCATGTGCCGTATGATTTGTGGGAAAGAAAAGGGTATCTTCAGACTACGGAAGGCAATGTGGTTCATTACGGATACATTGAACAGTTTATAGAATCTCTGGGAGAACGATTCAACATTAAGGAAATCGCTTTTGACCGTTGGGGAGCTGTACAGATGGTGCAGAACCTGGAAGGCATGGGTTTTACTGTAGTTCCGTTTGGACAGGGATTCAAAGACATGTCTCCTCCAACGAAAGAACTGATGAAACTGGTTCTGGAAGGAAGAATTGCACATGGCGGTCATCCGGTTCTCAGATGGAACATGGATAACATTTTTATACGAACAGACCCTGCCGGAAATATCAAAGCTGACAAGGAAAAGTCAACAGAAAAAATTGATGGTGCTATTGCGACAATTATGGCACTGGACAGAGCAATTAGGTGTGGGAATGCCAATTCGGAATCGGTATACGATAACCGAGGCATTCTTTTTATTTAGGAAGGAGCGTGATCAGATATGGGAATTTTAAGTGGATTATTTCGTTCAAGGGATAAGCCTTCCAACAGAACAAGCGGAAGCACCTATAGCTTTTTAATGGGATATTCTACATCCGGCAAGCGAGTGAATGAGCGTTCTGCCATGCAGATGACTGCAGTATACAGCTGTGTCCGTATTCTGTCTGAAGCTATCGCAAGCCTTCCATTAAATATCTATAGGTACAACGAAGACGGCGGAAAGGAAAAGGCACTGGAGCATCCATTGTATAAACTGCTCCATGATGAGCCAAATCCTGAAATGACATCCTTTGTATTTCGGGAAACACTGATGACTCACCTTTTGCTTTGGGGCAATGCCTACGCACAGATTATTCGAAACGGCAAAGGAGAGGTCATTGCACTGTATCCGCTGATGCCGGATCGTATGAGTGTGGAGCGAGATGATAAAGGAACTCTGTATTACAAATACACCAAGATTACAGAGGATGCACCTACTATGGAAGGAACAACGGTGTATCTGGACGCATCGGATGTGCTGCATGTTCCGGGACTTGGATTTGACGGTTTAGTTGGATATTCACCCATTGCTATGGCGAAAAATGCGATAGGACTTGCCATTGCAGCAGAAGAATATGGATCAAAGTTCTATGCAAATGGTGCCGCACCTAGTGGCGTTCTGGAACATCCCGGAACATTAAAAGACCCTTCCAAAGTCAGAGACAGCTGGAATGCTGCATTCGGAGGAAGTGCCAACAGCCATAAGGTAGCAGTTCTGGAAGAAGGACTTAAATACACACCAATCTCAATCTCTCCAAATGAAGCACAGTTCTTGGAGACCAGAAAATTTCAGATTAACGAAATCGCTCGAATTTTCAGAGTGCCGCCTCATATGGTCGGTGACCTTGAAAAGTCGAGCTTTTCTAATATAGAGCAGCAGTCACTGGAGTTTGTGAAATATACGCTTGATCCTTGGGTGATCAGGTGGGAACAGTCATTATACCGGGCGCTTCTTTCCGAAGAAGAGAAGAAAACAATCTTCTTCAAGTTTAACGTAGAGGGGCTGCTCCGCGGGGATTATGCAAGCCGGATGAATGGATATGCAACAGCCAGACAAAACGGCTGGATGAGTGCAAACGATATCCGGGAGCTGGAAAATCTGGACAGAATTCCGGATGAACTGGGAGGTGATCTGTATCTGGTAAACGGCAATATGCTGCCGCTTGACAAAGCAGGCGCAGCTTATGTTGAGTAAGTGATTATGTTGAGACACGAAAAGCACTGACGTAGAATCAGTGCTTTTCAGGTGTTTCATTTCTTTTTGCTTAACATTATTTTTTGCTGAAATTCTTCAGCCAGTTAGCCATATCATCCTCAATACTGTTCCCTACGGAATCAGATGGACTATTGATCAATGGAGATAAAGGCTCCGACATCGGGATTTCCGCCTTAGCCAATGCTTCACGTTTCATGGCGGTATCTGCTCTTGCATAGCGTTCTGTCGTATTCAGATCTGAATGTCCAAGAACATCGCGGATGTAGACGATGTTGTTGCCCGCCTGAAGCATATGCATCGCTTTCGTGTGCCTGAGAGTGTGAGGAGATATTTTATCAGGATAAAGAGTAGGGTTATTCCTTCTTCCTGCGTCAACATACTTATCCAGTATGTATTTCACACCAGAACGTGATAACCTGCCACCCGCCCTGTTTGTAAAAACATAGTGCTCCTGTGCTTCAGATATATCAATAGCGTAACGTTTGATATACTCATTGAGATATTTGATGGTCTGCGGCATAAGGGGAACGATGCGTGCCTTATTCCCTTTTCCTACAATCTTAACGATAGGTGGAGAATCAAAACGTATATCCTTAAACTTTAATTCTGTAACTTCACTTACTCTGGCACCGGTGTCATAGGTAAAGGCTAATAGAGTAAGGTCGCGTAGACCTTCGTCTGTTGAAGAATCAGGTTGTGACAGAAGATCTGTCATGGCATTGGTAGACAGGTATGTCATTGTGTTTTTAGGAGCCTTTTTTATTTTGACTGCATATATATCTTCGGATAATTTCAGGTATTCCGGATTCTCGGTGGCAAGCCATCTACAGAAACTGCGAATAACAACAAATCGTTGATTCCTTGATGAGAGACTACATCCACGATCCGATTCAAGCCATTCAGCAAACTCGAGAATCAGATCCTTTGTAAGGAAGGACATTGGTAACCGTTCAGGTATAAGCCGCTTTTCAACTTTCATAAACGTAATCAATAGTGAAAAAGTATCCCTGTAGGACATTATACTGTTTGCCGAAAGACCTCTGTGTCCTGGCAAATATACAGATAGATACTTGTTTAAATACAGACCAAATGTTTCTGAATTAGAATTCTTCATTGTCGTTCACCTCCGGAAAAATATTTGGAAGATTAAGCTGCATGCTGTCCGTTATGGAAGAAAGCCTGTCTTCTGTGAGCCTTATATAGCGCTCTGTCGATGAGATGTCACTATGACCGAGGTAGGCTGAAAGGATAGGCAATGCCACATACAGATCATACCCATCGTCACTGAGCCTGTTCATAGTTGTAACTGCGAAAGTATGGCGAAAATCATGAAGGCGCGGGCCCCTGAGCTTGCCCATATAAGGGATTCCACTGTTGTACAATGTAAGTCGGAATCGAGTATAAACAGCACTCGGTGTCAACGGTTCGCCATAACGGTAATAAAAAATCGGTGCATTATCTGATTTGTAGTCGATAAGCCCATTTACATATTTCTTGAGCACAGAGGCCATGGAATCGCACATAGGAATCCATCGGTCTTTATCCAACTTTGCTTTACGGAGAGTAATGACATTTTTTTCAAAATCGATATCTTCTTTTGTTACTGCCAATGCTTCTGAGATTCGTGGTCCACAACTGTAAAGCAGCCTGAAAAGCACAGGAATGCACCGGTGAAGGTTTGGATATCTCTTGACGGGTTTAATGTTATCAACGACTTTCCATATTGCATTCATTTCTGATGCTGAAAATATGTGTGGAATAAATGCAGTGTTCCGAGGACAACGGATATTCGGTATACGCATCTGCATATACCCAAGAGAAAACATATATTTTGCCCATTCGGTCATCACACCACCGTAGTTGGATTTGGTTTTCATGCTTCGGTTGTCATCTTCATTGATCCATTCATAAATGGCATTCTCTGGGATATGATCATCACTGTATTTTTCCCGACAGTATTTGGCAAAATATTTCAGGGCTCTTTCCTCACCAGTATACTTCAGCCCTGTAGCGCGCTTGAAATTCAAGAATTCCTTGTAATGGGATTCGAGTTCGGAAATAAGTATCGGTTTTAAGGTTGTTTCACTCATAGTCAGGCACCTCCAATGAACACTGTCGTAGCTTTTCGATATCGACCTGAAGATAGGATTTTGCAGAGTTTGAATCCACATGTCCTAGGATATTGCTAATTACATTTACAGGCGTACCCTTCTCCAGAAGTCTGCTAGCAAGGCTATGACGGAAGGAATGTAGCCCATGCTGCCTATTTTCAGGAACTTTTATGCCACTATGCTCATAATACTTGTTGAAAAGATGATATATGAGCGAGTTTGTGAGTTTCTGATAAGGTAAGACATGTTCCACAAACAATTCAGAAGCCGAAGTACTAGGCCTTCCATTAATCCAGTAATCGATGACAGCTTTACCAAGTTGTTCCGGAATGGGGAGGCATAATGCCTCCTTTGTTTTCTGTTGCACGATATTGATAGTTCCTTGGTTCCAGTCAAAGTCTTCGATTCTTAAAGAAACGATATCTCCAGTGCGGATACCAAGGTTAGCAGCTATGGACATAATGGCATAGTCACGTTTTCCGACAGGGTTTGCACGGTCAATAGAGTTGAGCATTTTTTCAATTTCTTCATTGCTCCAAATCTTATCGATTTTGGCCTTAGCATAGTAATGGACACGAGGTACGCACACTGATAAATCTCCCTCGGTTATACCATTGGCATGGAGATACTTTAGGAAATGAAGTAGGGAACATCTAATGTTTACCAGTGTTGCCTTTGAATAATGACAAAGAGTCTTGAAGTAATCATAGATATGAACGGCTTCAAGATCTTCTGGAGTCACATTCCTCGTGTGAAGGAAACCAACGAAATGGAATATATCCAATTCTCGCTTTCGATGTGTCTGAGCACCATATCCGAGTGAGTTATGGTACTCAAGGTATTGGTTACAAATATTCCCGTACTCATCAGGCCATATTACCTTCTCACCACGAGTCAACTTCGGAACATAGCCATGAAGCATGAAATCCGTCAACGCTCTGAGCCCACGCACTTTTTGAGCCATATACCGAGTAAGCGATTCGTTGTTGATTTCATGTTCTCCGATTGAAGTATGGTACTTTTCGAGCATATATTGCTCAGCTAATTCAGCGCTATATCGTGTAACGCCTTTACTAAGACCGAAATTGTACACGCTGCGCCAGGTTCTCATATAGCAAGTGACCGATGTGTAGGAATAATTATTTTCCTCCATATGGTCTCTTGCTTTTTTTATAAGAACCAAGAAATCTAAATTGCTGTTCATAGGCAATCACCTCCTGAACAACAGTATAGAAAAATAATGTTAAGTAAATTGAAGAAATCTGAAAAAAAGATCAGTAATTACAAAGGGGTGATGCCTATGATTTAACAAAACTCAACATAATCACTTACTCAACATAAAAGACGTTATGTTGAGCTGAACATAACGCAGCTTATGCAAATACAGAAAAGAAGGAGGATACAGATTCTGATGAAGAAACCGAAGAAGTTCTGGAACTGGATAAACCAGACAGAAACAGACGATGAGCAGGAACGAGTGCTGGAACTGTACGGAACCATCGCAGAAGTATCTTGGTTTGATGATGATGTCACGCCACAGATGTTTCGTGATGAACTGTTTGCAGGAAAGGGACCGGTGACCATATGGATTAACTCTCCGGGCGGTGACTGCATCGCAGCCAGTCAGATTTATTCCATGCTGATGGATTATCAGGGTGATGTGACAGTCAAAATCGATGGCATCGCTGCCAGCGCGGCATCCGTCATTGCAATGGCAGGAACAACTGTGCTTATGGCACCGACTGCTCTCATCATGATCCATAATCCCATGACGATGGCTTACGGAAATCATGAGGATATGGAAAAGGCAATCGATATGCTGGATGAAGTAAAGGAAAGCATTATCAATGCTTATGAGATCAAGACGAGCATGTCCAGGGCAAAACTGGCACATCTGATGGATTCTGAAACATGGATGAATGCAAACAAAGCAGTAGAGCTTGGTTTTGCAGATGACATTCTTGTAGATGAGAAACGCAGTACAGACAGTATTCCTGCATATTCATTTTCCGGCAAAGAAACAGAGACCAGGCTTATGAATAAGCTGATGACTCATTACAAACCGGAAAACACAGCAAAGAATATAACGCCTGCAAAGGCGGCAGAGATTCCTGCAAAACAGGAAAAAGCAAATGGAACAGCAATTGACCAGCTTGATAAAAGGCTGGATTTACTTAGACCTTAAGGAGGATTTTACAATGAGCAAGATTAATGAATTACGCACACAGCGTGCAAAGGCATGGGAGCAGACAAAAGCATTCCTGGACTCCCACAGAAATGAGAAAGGTATTCTTTCTGCAGAGGATACTGGAACCTATGAAAGAATGGAACAGGAAATTGTTGATCTCGGAAGAGAAATCGACAGACAGGAAAGAATGGATGCTATGGAAAGAGAACTGAATGCTCCGACTGCGGCACCCCTTACTGCAAAGCCAGACAATAGCAAGAAAGACACAAAGGTCGGCAGAGCATCCGATGCATACAAGGAGGCTTTCTGGAATCAGGTTCGTGCCAAGGATGGTGTAAGCTATGAGGTTAGAAATGCCCTTAGAGAAGGTGCAGATTCTGAAGGCGGCTATCTTGTGCCGGATGAATTTGAGAATACTCTTATTCAGGCATTGGAAGCAGACAATGTAATCCGTGAACATGCCCATGTGTTCACTACTGCAAATGGAGTCCATAAGATTCCTGTGGTTGCAACTAAGGGTGTGGCAAACTGGATTGATGAGGGCGGCTCTTACGGTGACAGCGATGATGTATTTGGTCAGGAGCAGATTGATGCACATAAGGTCGGTACAATCGTAAAAGTATCTGAGGAGCTTCTTAACGATTCTGCATTTGACCTTGAAGCATACTTCAGAGATGAGTTCGCAAGACGAATCGGCAGCAAAGAAGAGGAAGCATTCCTTATCGGTGATGGCGTGAAGAAGCCAACAGGTATCCTTCATTCCACTGGCGGTGCAGATGTTGGTGTAACTGCTGCAAGTGCGACTGCCATTACTGCAGATGAGATTATCGACCTTTATTACAGTTTGAAGGCTCCGTACAGAAAAGATGCTATCTGGGTACTTAACGATTCCACTGTTCGTGAGATCAGAAAGCTGAAGGACAACAACGGTCAGTTCTTATGGCAGCCTGGTCTTAGGGAGGGCGAGACCGATACTCTTCTTGGAAAGAAGATTGTAACCAGTGCATATGCACCGGAAATCGCAGCAGGTGCAAAGACCATCCTCTTTGGTAATCTTTCTTATTACTGGATTGGTGACCGTCAGGGCATCACTTTCAAGAGATTGAATGAACGCTATGCGGATATGGGACAGGTTGGTTTCCTTGCATCAAAGAGAGTGGACGGCAAGCTTGTACTTCCGGAAGCAATCAAGGTGCTTCAGATGAAAGCAGGTACTTCCAGATCTGGTTCTTAATAAAACAGGCAGTGCTGTCAGATGATGGCACTGCCAAAATTTATAGGAGAGGCGGTGAAAAGGAATGATTGCAGCACTTGAAGAAATGAAGGGATATCTTCGTGTGGACTTTGATGACGATGATGAATTGATACAGCATTTTATCATTGCCGGCGAAAACCTATGTGCGGATATAGCAAGAATTTCTGTAGAAGAACTGTCAGAGATTCCATCTTCCAAAATTGCAGTCATGTATGCGGTGGCTTACTTATATGAACACAGAGAGGATGCAGACCACCATGCCCTCACCATGTCTCTTCGTTCCTTATTGTTTGGCAGCAGAAGAGAGGTGTTCTGATGGATATTGCACTTATGAATGTTCGCATTACTTTCCAGAAAAATGAACTGGTCACGGATAAGATCGGTAATCACAGGAATGTCTGGTCGGATTTCTATTCCTGCTATGCCACAGTCAGTGGTGAGGGTGGATCAGAAAAGGTAGCCACGGGTCTTGTTGTGGAAGATTCTGATATTTCTTTTACTGTTAGATACTGCAAGGTGCTGTCTGATATTGATTCCACTAAGTGCCGCATTCTTTTTGATGGTGCTGTTTATAACATCGTGTCGATTGACCATATGAATTTTAAGAAGAAATGTCTGAAGTTCAAATGTGAGAAAGAGAGGAAGAAGTAATGGCAACAAAGATTGATAATCTTGCAAAAGAGATTATGTATGGTCTTAAGGAATATGCTGACCTTGCTTCGGATGATGTGAAAAAGGCAGTCAGAAAAGCGGGCAATGAGGTCAGAAAAGAAATCTCTGCATCTGCACCTGTGGATACCGGGAAGTATGCCAAGTCATGGAGTGTGAAGAAAACTAAGGAAACATCGAATTCTTTAGAGGTGACCGTGCATTCCAAGAACCGATATCAGCTTGCACACCTTCTGGAGCATGGTCATGCCAAGCGAGGCGGCGGCAGAGTTGCTGCAAGACCTCATATCGCCCAGGCAGAGCAGAATGCTGTGGAAACACTGGAGTCTGAAATCAGCAGAGCACTGGGAGGTATGTGATGGAGAAACTGTTAAAAATGTTAGAGGAGATGGACATCCCTTTTGCTTATGATCATTTTGCAGAAGGAGAAAGTCCAGAACCGCCATTTATCTGTTATCTGATTCCTGGCACGGATAACTTTTCTGCTGACGGAAGAGTCTATAAAAAGATAAATGAAATTCATATAGAACTGTACACCGATTATAAGGACTTGTCGGTGGAACAGAAGGTAGAGGCTGTGCTTGATGAGCATGGCATTTTTTATGACCACACAGAAACGTGGATCGAAAGTGAAAAGATGTATGAAGTCCTGTATTCATTTGAAATGGAGGCTTAGATTATGGCGAATAAAGTAAAATACAATCTTAAAAATGTCCATGCGGCAAAGCTGACAAGGACAGAAGATGGTGGGTATTCCTATGAAACACCGAAAGCAATCCCCGGTGCAGTAAGCATCAGTTTGGATGCAGAGGGTGACACTTCTCCGTTTTATGCGGATGGCATCGTATATTTCCGTTCTGTATCGAACAACGGCTATAGCGGTGACTTGGAGATTGCCCTTATTCCGGAATGGTTCAGAACAGACATCCTTAAGGAAGAACTCGATAAGAACGGTGTTCTTGTAGAGAACTCCAAGATTGCAGAGATGGAAAAGTTTGCACTGCTTTTTGAATTCGATGGTGATGCGAAGTGCATCCGTCATGTCATGTATAACTGCACGGCATCTCGTCCGTCTATCGAATCTGAAACCAAGGAAGATACCATTGAACCCGGTACGGAGAAGTTGTCTCTGACCGCAGATCCTAGAGAAGACGGTCTTGTAAAATCAAGAACCGGAGATACGACTACAGATGCGACATACAACGATTGGTACAAGGCAGTTTATGTTCCGATAGCAAAGACTGCTTCTGCATCATCTGCTTCGACAGGAGGTAAATAATTATGCTGAAGAAAGTAATTAATGTTGGTGGCAAGGAGGTAGCATTTCGCTCCTCTGCCACAGTTCCAAGATTATATCGAGCAAAATTCAAGAGAGATATTTTCAAGGACCTAGCAAAACTGGAAAGTTCCTATAAGGGCAGTAAGGAAGCGGGAGAAGAGTTCGCTATCGATGATTTGGAAATCTTCGAAAATGTTGCCTACATCATGGCATATCATGCGGATAACACCATCCCGGATAATATCGATGATTGGCTTGATCAGTTTGAGATGTTTTCTATCTATGAGGTGCTTCCGGAGATTCTTGCTTTATGGGGAACTAACCTTGTAACGGATATTGATTCTAAAAAAAACTTAAACGCAGCAGCAGGGAGATGACAACTCCCTTGTTCCTTTTGCGTTGCCTTGAGATAGGTATTTCAATTAGGGATTTGGATCTGTTAACCATAGGAATGGTAATGTATGTGTGGACTGAAAAAGGGAATGACTCTGTGAAATATGACAGTATTGCAACGCAGGAGGACTTTGATAAATTTTAATGTATCACAAAGAAGTTACGACATTTGCGACGCTACTTCTTTGTGAAAACTCTGTTCATACTTGATATTTTATGAAATTTGTGGCATAATACACATAGAAGTAACGACGAATACGTCGCAAGTAAGAGGTGTAATTATGATAAACAGAGATTTATATCTAAAAAAGATGATTCACAATATGTGGAATGGAGAAATCAAGGTTATTACGGGTATCAGACGATGTGGTAAATCTGTTCTTCTCTTTGATTTGTTCTACAATTACCTTTTAGAACATGAAACAAATGATGAAAATATAATTAAGATCGAGCTTGATCAAAGGAGATATTATAAGTATAGAAATCCAATAACCCTGTGTGAATATGTAGAAAAGACTGTTCTCGAAAAAACAAGTGAAAAATTCTATCTTTTTGTTGATGAGGTTCAGCTCACCACAAAAGTAATAGATCACGAAAATGGAGATATTGAAGTTACTATCTATGATATGCTAAATGAATTGAAGTCATACAAAAATCTTGACGTATATGTAACTGGCAGTAACTCAAAAGGTTTGTCGAATGATATAGCTACAGAGTTTCGTGGAAGAGCAACGCAGATTCATGTATTTCCACTGTCGTTTGAAGAGTATTACTCCTTTGTGAACGGAGACGAAAGAAAAGCATTAGATGAATATATGCTTTATGGTGGCATGCCGAGGGTTTTGACTATTGCTGATGAAGCTGAGAAGAAAGATTACCTATCTTCTCTATATAGTGAGCTTTATGTTAAGGATATTATTGAGCGAAACAAAATTGAGCGAGAAGATATTTTAAATGATATTCTAAACTTTTTAGCTTCTCAGATAGGTTCACTTACAAATCCTACAAATATTGCAAACTCCATAGCCAGTATAAAGAATGAGAAAATAACCGCTTCAATGGTATCGAATTACGTAAAACATATTATTGATTCGTTTCTTATTTCGGAAGCAAAACGCTTTGATGTTAAGGGAAAAACATATTTCAAATATCCGTATAAATACTATTATACAGATATAGGACTTAGAAATGCGCGTCTTAACTTCAGACAATATGATCCGGGTCATATTATGGAAAACATTATCTATAACGAGCTGTTAAGGCGAGGATATAGTGTTGATGTCGGTGTTATCTCAGATAGAACAAAAGGACAAAATCTGCAAAGAGAAATTGATTTCGTTGTAAACTGGGCAGATAAGAAAATATACATCCAATCTGCTTTACGTATGGATAATGAAAAGAAAGAGACATCAGAACTTGCATCATTAATGTTGACAAAGGATTTCTTTAAAAAAATAGTTGTTCGAATGGATATATCACATAATTATTATGATGATAATGGGATTTTTCATTGCAATCTAATTGATTTCCTACTAGGGAAAGTAGAATTATTCTAAAAGTAAATATTAAATCAAGCATCAATCAGGAATGGTTGGTGCTTTTTCGTGGGAACAATGTTGAAAATTTAATCCCAACTTTTATACCCAACTTAGGCTCGGAGAAATCCGGGCTTTTATTATGCAAATCTTTAAGGAGGTAGACGCCAATGGCAAACAGAATCAAAGGTATCACTGTCGAAATTGGCGGTGATACTACCAAACTTCAGACTGCCTTAAAGGGAGTCAATGGTCAGATTAAGAATACGCAGTCTGCACTTAAGGATGTAGAAAAGCTGTTAAAACTTGATCCGACTAATACCACACTTCTTGCTCAGAAACAGAAACTTCTGACACAGGCAATTGGAGAGACAAAGGAAAAACTCGCTACTCTTAAGACGGCAGCAGAACAGGCAAATGAACAGCTACAGAAGGGTGAAATTACACAAGAACAGTATGATGCCCTACAGCGTGAGATTGCTGAAACAGAAGCAGAACTGAAAAAACTAGAGTCACAGGCATCCAAGACCAATCAGACACTGACAAAAATCGGAGAGGTTGGTTCCAAGGTAGAATCCTTTGGTAATGGTGTTACGAATGTAGGAAAGAAAGTATCGGTGGCATCTGCTGCAGTTACTGCAATGGGTGGGGCAGCTGTAAAGACGGCAGCGGACTTTGAAAGTTCCATGAGCCAAGTTCAGGCAACAATGGGAATCACCAAGGATTCCATGTCAACGCTCGATGGACAGTCTGTTAATACTATGGATGCACTGTCTAACCTTGCAAAAGAGATGGGTTCCAAGACTGCGTTTTCTGCCAGTGAATGTGCTGAGGCTCTGAACTACCTTGCTCTTGCCGGATACGATACGCAGGAGATGGCAGATACACTTCCTACTGTACTTAACCTTGCAGCAGCAGGAGGTCTTGATCTGGCATCAGCATCCGATATGGTCACCGATGCAATGTCTGCCCTTGGTATGGAAACAAAGGATGCAGATAAGATGGTCGACCAGATGACCAAGACTGCATCAAGCACCAACACTTCTGTTGGACAGCTTGGAGAAGGCATTCTTACCATCGGTGCAACAGCAAAGACGGTCAAAGGCGGTACTGCAGAATTAAATACGGCACTTGGTATCTTAGCGAATAATGGTATCAAGGGTGCTGAAGGCGGTACGCATCTTCGTAACGTTATCCTGTCCTTGCAGAATCCTACGGACAAGGCAGCACAGCAGATGGATGCCTTGGGAGTTTCCGTATTTGATTCACAAGGAAACATGAGAAGTCTGAATGACATCTTAGGTGACCTTAATAAGAGCATGGACGGTATGACTGCTGAAGAAAAAGCAAATATCGTCAGCAAGATTTTTAATAAAACAGACCTTTCGTCAGTCAATGCACTGCTTGCAAACACAGGTGATACCTGGACGGATTTGCAGACTGCCATTGAAAACAGTGGCGGAGCAGCACAGCAGATGGCAGACACTCAGCTTGATAACTTATCCGGTCAGCTGACTATTTTGAAATCAGCAGTAGAGGGACTTGCCATTTCCATTGGTGAGGCTCTGATGCCGATGGTCAAAAACATCGTTGCTAAGATTCAGTCCTTCGTAGACTGGCTGAATAACCTTGATGAGGGAACAAGACAGGTCATTGTAAAGATTGGACTCTTTATTGCAGCACTGGGACCCTTCCTTGTAATACTTGGTACGGTGATATCCAAGGTCGGTGTGGCCATGCAGGCATTCAGCAAGCTGGGACTGAAACTGACAAGCCTTATGAGTAATGCCGGAGGAGTATCCGGCATCATGGGAAAGGTGGGAGCAGCCATTGGAGGTATTTCTGCTCCGGTAGTTGCAGTAGTTGCGGTTATAGCAGTACTTGCTGCAGCCTTTGTGCATCTATGGAAAACCAACGAAGATTTCAGAAACAGTATTATTGCTATCTGGGAGAGAATCAAATCTGTATTCAGTGGCTTTGCACAGGGCATTACAGACAGACTGAACGCATTAGGTTTTGACTTCCAAAATTTCAAGGAAGTCGTATCTGCCATTTGGAACGGACTATGCAATTTCCTTGCTCCTGTCTTTGAAGGAGTGTTCACGCAGATTGCAAATATTCTCGAAGCGGTGCTTGGAGTAATCACAGGCATTTTTGATGTGTTTATTGGGATTTTCACAGGCAATTGGTCACAGGTATGGGAAGGTGTCAAAGGCATCTTCGGATCCGTTTGGGATTTCATTAAGAATACTTTTACCAACTATATGAATGTGATTCAGAATGTGGCAAATGTGGTTCTTGGATGGTTCGGCACTTCTTGGAACGAGGTATGGACGGAAATCAAAGACTTCTTCGTAAATCTGTGGACAGGCATTACAACCTTCTTCACGAATCTGTGGGAAGGTATCAAGAATACCGTACAGACTGCGATTATGTTTATCGCAGCAATTCTTGAGGCGGCATTCGATATTATCACACTGCCGTTCCGGTTCATTTGGGAGAACTGTAAGGAAATCATCATTTCAGTTTGGGATGCGATTAAATCCAAAGTTACTACAGTTATCAATGCAGTAGCGACTGTAATCAAAACGGTGATGAATGCCATAAAGACGGTATTTACCACAGTATGGAATGCCATCAAAACAGTAGTCACTACTGTGGTGAATGCTATTAAGACTGTGGTGACAACGGTATTCAATGCCATCAAAAATACTGCAACGACAGTATGGAATGCAATTAAAACGGCGGTAACGACTCCAATCAATGCGATAAAGACAACAGTATCGACTGTATTTAATTCTGTAAAAAGTACCATCACAAGTATCTTCAATGGAATTAAATCAACTGCTACATCTGTATGGAATGGCATTAAGTCTGCAATCACAACACCGATTGAGGCAGCTAAGAATAAGGTCAAGGGAGTGGTGGATGCCATCAAGGGATTCTTCTCCGGCATGAAAATTTCTCTTCCGCATATTAAACTGCCGCATTTTAGTGTAACGGGTAAACTGTCGATCGCTCCTCCATCCGTACCACACCTATCCATCTCCTGGTATAAGGAAGGTGGTATCATGACCAAGCCGACAGCATTTGGCATGAATGGTTCCTCTCTTATGATGGGAGGAGAAGCAGGAGCAGAGGCAATCCTGCCACTTTCGGGCTTTTACAAACAGCTTGAGGCAATGATTGACTCTAGACTTAATATGACTTCTATGGAGAAGTACTTGGCCATTATTGCAGACAACAGTTCGAAGGGCATCTATCTTGACGATGGAACTCTTGTGGGGCATTTGCTTCCTGCAATCGATGATGGTCTTGGTAAAAATACAAAACTGACAAGGAGGCTTTCACTATGATACCGGATATTTATATTAACGATGTGTCCATGCTGAACATGGGATGGATCAGAGAAAATGTTGAATTTCCTGTGCCGGAATCCCAGACAGAAACAGTCGTTGTTCCCGGAAGAAATAATCCTATCAGATTCAGTGAGGCTCTTGGTATGATTTCGTTCAAACCGAGAGCCTTTACAATTACATTGTCTATGCTTGGAACAAGGTCAGATTTTGACGAAAAAGTAAAAATAATGTCGAACCAATATGCCGGAAGACTGTGCAAGGTAAGAAAAAGTGAGGAATCAATCCTTTATGCAGTGGGAACTCTGCAGCTGACACCTTCCTATGATCCGCTTACCGGAAAAGGTCAGCTAGTGATGGAATGTACGGATGGGGATTCATATCGCTACCATGTGGATGAGACAGTGGTTGTGCAGAATGGAAGTGGAACAGTCATTCTGAAAAATGATTATATGCCGGTAGTTCCGGCTGTTATTACAACAGCAGATACTACGCTGTCATGGAAGGTAGGTTCTGATTCCTTCCATAAAACTTTGGATGCAGGCACTTGGGAGATTCCAGAACTTCAACTGTCGTATGGCAATAACTCTGTGAAAATTACAAGTGATGGAAACACCACCTTCCGATACAGGGAGGGATGCCTATGAGACTGTTTCGAGTATATATAGACGGGAATGTATTCTATCATCCGAATCTTTCCAAGCTTGCTATCACAGAGGCGAAAGTCAGTGAGGATGCAGAGAACATCGACAGCCTTACCTTAACTGCTCCGTACAATCATCCGTATATTGATTCCATCAAACCAATGGCATCGGTGATTGTCTGTAAAAAGGGAGAGGAGACAGTCTTTGAAGGAAGAGCACTGGACGATGGCAGTGATTTCTATAACACTCATACCTGGACGTGTGAATCTGCTCTTGCGTATCTGAAGGATACCATGCAGCCGCCTTTTTCCTATAAGGGAACACTTCGGGGACTGCTAGAACAGTTTATCTCAGTGCATAATAAGGCAGTGGAAAAGCAAAAGCAGTTCAAAGTAGGC
>ADGC01003308.1_pt1 | contig 24636 bp, 18 predicted proteins | sample 268048 | NCBI WGS metagenome assembly ADGC01 (sample SAMN02954255, study PRJNA42359) | wallaby gut metagenome | biome: terrestrial; feature: wallaby; material: gut; isolation source: foregut contents of Macropus eugenii | host: Notamacropus eugenii | place: Australia
TCTGAAATAGCAGATTCACAGTTAAAGCTGTGACATATCTGATGATAGATTATGTTTAGACCAATTATCTAACCAATCTAAAGCTTCCCCCAAACTCACATTTGGCGCAGGATGAGCACTGATTGTTATTGATTTTTGACGATTATAGTGAGGTAATCTCTTAGCTCTTGCTTGTAATTTAAATTCCGCGATACTGCCAAGTGATACCATGTTACCTTTTTCAGTTCTAATATTTAATGAACTTATTGAATTTAAATCACTAAATTCTGATTCGTCTGCTCTTAAATAAACATCATAAGATTCACCTTTATTAACAAAGGTGGTATGTTTTACCCCACCAAGAGCTGTTTGCAATGCTTTTGATGCGTCAATTAAAGATACCCCAACCATTGAAGCACGCACAGAATCTAATACTACTTCTACTTCAGGTGTAGTTTGCGAGTAGTTCATATTAGCATTAACAATAATTCCTGACTTTTGCGCTGCATTCATTAAAGCATTTGCTTTTTCATAAATATTATCATAATTATTACCACGAATCACATAACGCACAGGAGAGCCACTAGAACCTTTAAACCCAGGTTCATATATAAAAAGCTTTAAATCAGGAATATTATCAAATTCACTTTTAAGATGATTTACAAAATCATGCGAACTAATATTACGACGTTTCCAATCATTAAGTTGCAATACTAAGAAGCCACTTTGGTCCGTACCTTGACCTAAAGACGGAGTACTAAAACTTATAGATTGCACAATTCCGTTTCCTACATATGGCAATATCTTATTTTCAAGTTCCTGCATACTGCGTTTCATTCGATGGATACTTGCGCCTTCTGCACCCACGGCATATATATAAATTACGCCTCTATCTTCTCTTGGAACAAATTCATGCGGTAATGCATCAAATAGAATCCAAATTATTCCTAAAATTGCAACCGCTATAGCACCATATAAATATTTAATCTTAAAAACAAAACTTAAAGCTTTACTATAAATTTTCTCGATTTTATGTAATATTTTGTCAAAATATCCAACATCATCTAAATTTGTTTCTTCTTGGGCAAAAACTATACTATTGGCATTATTGCTATCTTTAGTAGATTTTAATTCACTGTCAGTTTTAGTAGTAGAATTTAAAATTTTATTTGATTTAGTACTTGTTTTTGATTTTAAGAAAAATACACTTAATGCTGGACTAAGAGTTAACGCGACTATTGAAGAGAAAAATACCGATAATGCTAATAATGCAGCAAACTCAATAAACATCTTACCTGTTGCACCTTGCATAAACATCAAAGGTAAAAACATCATTATCAGCACTACAGAAGTTGCCACAATTGCAAAACCAACTTCTTGCGAAGCAAGCCAAATTGCTGCAAGTTTTCCTTCACCTTTTTTTAAATGATATGAGATGTTTTCAACAAGTACAATAGCATCATCAACCACCAAGCCAACAGCTAATATTAGACTTAATAAAGTAATAATATTTATAGAAAATGAAAAAGCCGCCGCCCCAATAAATGCTGAAATCAATGATATCGGTACTGTAATTGCAGGAATAATGGTGGTACGCCATGCCCCTATAAACAGATACAAAACAAATATTACCAAAATTGCTGTAATTAACAGTGTTTCATATACTTCATTGATGGAATTACTAATGTAAATAGTACTATCATAATCGACATCTAAATTAGCCCCATTAGGAATTGATTTTTTTAATATCGCAACTTTATCACGAATATTTTGCGAAACTTCTAATGGATTGGCATTTGCTTGAGGAATTATGCCGATTCCAATACTTGAGATACCATTATTGTGATAAATACTTTCTTCATTCTTTGCTTTTAATTCAACTTCAGCGACATCACCTAAACGAATATTATTACCGTCAGCCGTTCTTTTTATTGGTAACTTTTCAAATGACTCTACATCAACATAGACACGCTTTATTCTTACCGGAAAAAGCATTTCATTATTACGTATTTCACCACTTGGTAATTCAACGTTTTCATAACCAATAGCTTTAGTAATATCATTAACTGTAATAGCTAAAGCTGCCATTCTATTGGGCATTAGCTTTACATACATTACCTTTTCAAGACCACCTACAATCTTGATTTGGGACACCCCATCGACAATACTTAAATCTGGTACTAAATTATTGGTAGCATAATCAGAAAGTTCGACACGTTCCATTTTAGAACTAGCAAGATTTAACCATAAAACAACTTCTTCTTCGCCATTATCGGAAGTTGTAATGGGCTCATCACAATCATTAGGTAATTTTTTTCGAGCTCGAGATACCGCGTCACGCACTGCGCTAACAGCTTCAAGCATATTTACACCTTGATTGAAGCTTACCGATATCCATGATTTGCCACTACGGCTGTTAGAAATGATATTTTTGATGCCTGCTATACCGGATAATTCATCTTCAATGACTTTAGTAACAGTCATTTCCATTATTTCAGGAGATGCTCCTGTATATACAGTAGTAATAGAAACAGAAGCTGTTTCTATTACAGGAAGTTCTCTTACTTGTAATCTAAGAAATGAAATCACTCCAGCAATAATCAAAAGTGCACTAAACACTATTGCAACCACAGGACGTTTTATTGATATTTCACTTAATATCACTAATTACCGTCCTTTTTTATTTGATTATCTTTCTTACGAAGCGGATTATTCATAAGTAGGCTATCATTATCATCTTGGTTAATGATTTCTACTTGATCGCCATCATGCAACTTTTCGTTACCACCTACTACTACTTGCATGCCAGCGCGTAATCCTTCACGTATAGATAAAGTAGAACCATTAACTTTACCAATCATTACCTTGCGACGTACAACTGTTTTATCTTTCTTTAATACATAAACAAATCTTTCATCACCAAGATAATTTAACGCCTTTACTGGAATCACTGGAGAATTTTCCCCTCCCATTAGTAAACGCATTTCAATCATCATACCTTGTAATAATTTTTGGTCCGCATTATCAAAATAAACTCTGACATTTATAGATAAGGTATCACTATCAACGTGAGTATCAATAGCTTCGATTTTGCCTAAAAATACTTTATTAGACCACGCATCTGTTTTTGCATTAACTTCTTGTCCAACTACTAAATTAGATAAAAAACGTTCTGGGATTTGGAAGTCTACATAAACTCGACTAATATCGTCTAATTGTAATAATTCTGTTCCTGGACGAACTAATTGCCCTTTAGAAATATGATGAAGCCCCAAAACGCCATCCATTGGAGCTATTAACTGATAATGACTTAATTCTGCTTCTTTAGCTAACACTATACTTTTTTGTTTATCAATATCAGATTGCAATTGATCGAATGAATCTCTACTAATTACGCCTTTTTTTATAAGCGCTTGAGCTAGAGCAAATTTACGTTCTAAATTTTGTAAGATAATTTGCGCTTCTTTTAAGCGTGCTTGTTCACGAGAATGTTCTAAGGTGATTAATAACTCACCTTTTTTTACACGTTGCGCCGGTTCCACCGCAACATTATCAATCTTGCCATTAACATCTGCAGATATAATTACAGACTTATTGGCTCTTAAAATTCCGGCAACAGGAAATACAAAACCAGAGTTTTGCATTTCCACTGTTGCAACTTCAACAAGTTTTACTTTATTTGAAGAGTTTTTTTCTACTTGTTCTTTAAATAATTCAAAATGTTTGGTCAAAAAAATCCCTACCAATACTATAAGTATGGCTAATATTGACCAAACAATCTTTTTCATAAAAACCTCTTTGAAGTTTTAGTAACGCGCAAAACCTACTGCTTTGTAAACTTTATCAATAGTTTTTTGCGCTCTTTCTCTTGCCTTTAAAGCACCTGCTTTAAATACTTCATCTAAATAATCTTGATTTTGACGAAGTTCTGCGTATTTTGCTTGAATAGGTTCTAAGAAAGAAACAACTGCATCCGCAACTTCTCCCTTGAAATGACCATATAACTTGCCTTCAAAATGAGTTACTAAATCATCTACAGGGGTACCAGTTACGGCACTCATTAAATCAAGTAAGTTTGAAACACCTGGTTTTTGTTCCCAATCATAACGAACTACAGGAGGTTCATCACAGTCAGTTACAGCTTTCTTAATTTTTTTAACAATATCCTTTGGAGCTTCTAAAAGAGTAATAACATTATTACGATTATCATCAGATTTAGACATCTTCTTACTAGGATCTTGTAAACTCATAAGACGCGCCCCTTCCTTTGGAGTAAAGCCTTTAGGAAGAGTGAAGATATCACCGTATAATTGATTAAATCTAAATGCGATATCACGAGTTAACTCAAGATGTTGTAATTGGTCTTCACCAACAGGCACTAATGTCGCGTTATATAATAAAATATCTGCAGCCATTAATACTGGATAATCAAATAAACCTGCTGTTACATTACCTTCATAACGCTTTGATTTATCCTTAAATTGAGTCATACGACTTAATTCACCCATTTGAGTATAACAATTTAATACCCAACTTAATTGAGTGTGTTCAGGCACTTGGGATTGTAAAAACAATATACTTTTATCTGGATCTATACCTATTGCTAAATAAATAGCTAAAGTATTATAAATTGCTTCATGTAAAGCTTTAGCTTCTTGTCTTACAGTAATAGCGTGTAAATCTACTACACTAAAAATACAATCATGAGTTTCTTGCATTTTTACCCATTGACGTAAAGCACCAATATAATTACCAATTGATAATTGACCTGATGGTTGTGCTCCACTAAACACAATATCTTTCATTTTATTTCCTTTACCATTTTTAAATTGAACTAATTAGCTGTTCAATTTCTTCAAAATCATCGAAACAGTAATCAGGCTTAGAATCTCTTATATCTAAACCTCTATTATATCCATATGTTAAAGCAATACTTGGCATCTTAGCATTTTGGGCAGCTTCAACATCATTTAATGAATCTCCTACCATTACAGCTTGAGTAACAGCTACATTAAATTTTTTACAAATAAAAAATAGCGGTGTAGGATCTGGCTTTTTTTCAGGAATTATCTCACTTCCTAAAAAATCATCAAATAAATCTAAAATTCCTAAACCTTGTAAAATATTAGCGACGTACTTATGAGGTTTATTAGTAACCACAACTAATTTAATATCTTTAGATTTTAGATATTTTAAAGTTGAAAGTACATTTGGAAAGAGTTTATCTTCTGCAGCACTTGGTTTTCCATAGTTTTTATCAAACTCGATTCTTGCAAGCTTCATAATATCACTATCAAAAACTTCTGGACTTGGCTCCAAAGTTTTAGTAAGACTTCGAGCCAATAAAAAATTAACTCCATTTCCTAAATATTTTTTAGTATCGGTGTAAGTACAAGTTGGTACATTTACTTTTTGTAAAGCTTTGGTTACAGCTTCATGCAATCTTGGAGCAGTATCTGCAAGAGTACCGTCCAAATCAAACATCATAAGTTTAGGAACTGCAGTTATTTTCATTAAACGCTTTCCAATTCCTTACGCATATCTGTAATTACTTTAGCGTAATCGTCAGCTCCAAAAATTGCAGAACCAGCTACAAACATGTTAGCTCCTGCTTGTGCTATTTCTTTAATGTTATTAACTTTTACGCCACCATCAACTTCAATAATCAAGTCTTCACGACCAACGCTTATTGCTTTTTGACGTAATTCTTTAATTTTAGCTAAAGCAGCAGGAATAAAACTTTGACCACCAAATCCTGGATTTACAGACATAATAACCACCATGTCTAAATTATCCCATACATAATCAAGAACTGATAATGGAGTTGCAGGATTTAAAGCTAAACCTGTTTTAACACCTAAACTTTTAGCTAAACCTAAGCTTCTATCTACATGAAATGAAGCTTCAGGATGGAATGTAATACTTGTAGCACCAACTTTAGCAAATTCTTCGATCAATGGATCAACCGGAGTTACCATTAAATGCACATCAATTGGAGCTTTAATGCCATAATTTCTTAAAGCCTTACATACTAATGGACCAAAGGTTAGGTTTGGAACATAATGATTATCCATTACATCAAAGTGCACCACATCAGCGCCTGCATCTAATACAGAAGCAACATCTTCACCTAGTCTTGCAATATCTGCAGATAAAATAGAAGGAGCAATAGTAAATTTCATTGTTTTCTCACTTATTATGAATAGATAATTTATTAGTAAATAATTTCAAGTAAAAATTTCGTAATAAAAATATTATTTAAGTTCCTTACGAACCGCACTAACAGATTTAGCCCATGGACCATTCTTTCTAATGCTAGTAGGTAATGATTCTATAGCTTTTTTAGCATCATTTTGATTTTTAAAATCACCAATTAAACCAATGTAATCTTTTTGTTTGGCGCGATACAATACCCAAGTATTAAACTTAGAACTTAACATTGCAACTTGTTTCTCAACATTTGCTTTCTTATTATTAGCAATGATTTGCACTACATAATTTTTACCAGCTAAACTGTTAAAATCTGTAGTCACAAGAGAATTGTGAGCAACATCTTTATTTTCATTATTTAAATCATCATTAGCTACAACTTCATTATCAAAATCTTTTGAAGTTTTAACTTCTTTTGAATTTGATTTTTTAGTATCTGTTATCGTAGATGCAATTGTAGTATTCTTTTCATCACTTGCAACTACTACATTAGTATCAGTTATAGCTTCATCTGTTGCAGTCGCAACAGTTGTTTGCGCTGGAGCATTATTTAGACTCTTATTTTTTTGATTAACAACATTAGACTTAGTCTTATCTAACTTGTTATCATTGTTTTGGTTATTAACAACCTTATTTTGATTATTATTCACATTTTTTTCATTATTGGTTGTTTCAGTCGTAACAATATTCTGTTCCACAGTATCTTCGTTTAACAAAGCATCCAAGTCTTTTAATGAACTATCATCTATTACAATTTCTTTAGCATTTGCGGATTGTTCTTTGCCATCAACCACAACTGGATTATTAACTAAGTCATCCGCAACTTCTGCAACTTTGTTATCTATCTTATAACCAAATTCATCCTTGTTATTATTGGTAAAACTACTAAACTCACTAGGATTTTCTTTTACAGCTGCAATATAAGCATAAGCCAAATAAGCAATAAGAATTGCTAAAACAACAACACAAATACTTAAACCAATGATTAAAGTATTTTTCTTATTCTCTTTTGTTGATACTTGATTCTTACTTTCTGAAGACATCTTGGAACCTCTATTTACAACTTGCTGTACCGCACTTAAAACTTCGCTTAATTTTCCTCTATAGTTTTGTGCAGTTAAAGCATTTAATTCAGCTTCTCCAATGGTTTGACCACTTAATTGATTGGCATAATTTATAATAAGTTTAGCATCATCACTAGTAATTGCCGGAACTTGAAATAAAAATGGAGAAATGCCTAAATCATCAAAACATTCATTATTTTTTAGATTAGAATCATTTAGAGTGGTAATTAAAACTGCAATTTTGGTATTATTTTTTAAACCAATATATAAATTAGCAATTTCTGGTAAAAAGCCATATTTAAATGTTTCAATATCATCAACAACAATTAAATAACTGTTATTTTCTGTATCTAACTTATCACCTAAATTCTTTAAAGATTTTTTAAATTCAGAACTGTTAACAATTCCTAATTGAGATACTAAAGCAATTCTTGCTTCACTGATATTTGAAAAGTCTTTTAAGGGGATAAAAGCAATCTTATCAATATCATCTTCAATCGCAGAAATTAACTTTTCAGCTAATACTGTACGACCACTAACCCTATCTCCTGCAAGAAGAATAAAGTTATTTCCAATTCTTAACTTTTGTCTAACTTGTTCAATAATAGCAAGCTGTCCAGATAAAGTCGGAATTTGTTGTAGTCCCATGTTCATTCCTAAATTTAATAAGGTAGTTTTAAAATAACATAACAGTAATCAATTAGAAGTTCTAAATTCTTTCTAATCTATCGATTAAATACGTTATGTTATTTTATAAGTAAAAATACACTTAGCACTAAATAATGTAATATTTATGTTTTAAGCTTTGATAGCTTCAGCAATTTCTGCTTCAGTCACATCATCATATAAAGATGCCATACCTAAAAAGTCCGGAATAATAAATCTAACTTTACCTGCTTTCACTTTTTTATCATGAAGCATAATTTTTTCAAAATCAGCTAAAGTCATATTACTTGGAGCTTTAGTTGGTAGCTTGTTTAATTCAATAAGTTTTATGATTCTTGCAAATTCATCACTTGAAATTTTATTACGTAGTAAAGCAAGCTTAGAAGCCATAACCATGCCTGCCCCCACTCCTTCACCATGAAGCCACACGCCATATCCCATAAATGTTTCAATAGCATGACCAAAGGTATGACCTAAATTTAATATTGCGCGTTTTCCACCTTCACGTTCGTCTTGGTGTACTACTTCAGCTTTGATAGCACAACAAGTATGAATAACTTGACCTAAAACATCAAAATCAAGTTTCCAAATTTCTGCAGTATGTTGTTCTAAATATTCAAAAAATTCTTTTGACCAAATAATACCATATTTAATTACTTCACCCATACCTGCAGCAAGTTCTCTTGCTGGTAAAGTCTTTAAGCAATCTAAATCTATAATTACCGCCTTTGGTTGGTAAAAAGCCCCAATCATATTTTTGCCTAGTGGGTGATTTACACCTGTCTTACCACCAACAGAAGAATCAACTTGAGATAATAAAGTGGTTGGCACTTGAACAAAATTTACTCCACGTTGATAACTTGCAGCTGCAAAACCTGTTAAGTCACCAATAACCCCACCACCTAGTGCAAATAAAGTGGTATCTCTACCACATGATTTTTCTAATAAGAAAGTCATAATTTTATTAAAACTTTCTAATGTTTTATATTTTTCGCCATCTGGTAGCACTAATGAGTAAACTGTTAAACCTAATGATTTTAAAGTGTTAGTAAGTTTTTCAAGATACCATTTTTCAACTGTGTCATTAGTAATTATTACAGCTTTATCTTTAAGATTGATATAAGAAGACCATTCTGTAGCATCTGTTAATAAACCTTGTTTAATAAAAATAGGATAACTACGGTCACCTAAATCTACAACTAACTTCTTCATTAATATTCCTCTTATATAAAATCATTAATTTTGAACTATAAAAGCTTAATAAAACTACAAATACTCTAAATAATTCAAAATTTTAATTATGGTCTAAGTTTAAAATCTCAATAACTTTTAAGATTTATAACAATATAAACTATTATTTCTGTTTTGCTTCAAATTGCTTAATGATTGTTGTAGCAATTTCAGTCGCTGATAGGTTATCAGTACTCACAACAATATCTGCAACTTCACGATATAAAGGATCTCTTTCTTGCAATAATTTGGCTAATGTTTCTTTAGGATTATCGTTATTTATAAGAGGACGTCTCTTATCTCTACCAGTTCTTGCAAATTGCTGTTCCACACTTGTTTCCAAATAAACTACAAATCCATTCTCTTTAAGATTTTTACGGTTATTTGCATTTTTAACAGAACCACCGCCTGTTGCTAAAATAATATTTTCATGTTTAGTAGTAAGATCTAAAATAGTATCTTCTTCTCTCTTTCTAAAGCCTACTTCACCTTCAACATCAAAGATCCAAGCAATATTAGCTCCAGTACGACTTTCAATTTCCGCATCTGAATCTATAAGCTTCATGTTTGTCATTTCAGATAATACGCGACCAATTGTGCTCTTTCCAGCCCCCATAGGACCTACTAAATAAATATTCTTTTTTCCAAACATTTCTTATGATTCTAATCTGTAATAATAAAAAAAATAACATGGAAAGATTAAATAAAAATTAAAAACTTTTCACATGCAAAAACAAAATATCATTTTAATATAAAATTGTGTATATATAAAATTCAAATGAAAATATTTTTCTCTTTAAAAGACATTTTTATAATTAAAAACAAAACTCCATAAAACAAAAAACCCTAACAATTTGTTAGGGTTTTTATACTTTATTTAACTAATAAAATTATTTTTTATCTTGTTCAACAATGTGTGGAGTAATGAAAATTAATACTTCACGCTTTTGATTCTTGTTTTGAACTCTCTTGAACAACCAACCAACTACAGGGATATCACCAAGTAATGGAACCTTTTGAGTATCTCTTGTAATTGTTTGTAAGAAAATACCACCAAGAACTAAAGTTTCACCATTTCCAACTAATACAGATGTATTAATCTTACGAGTTTGGATTGATACAGCTTGACCAGTAGTAGTTGCAACTGTTTCACCAAGTGAGTCTTGAGTGATTTCTAAATCTAAGAAAATAGAATCATCAGGAGTAATTTGTGGAGTAACACTTAAGCTTAATACGGCCTTCTTCCATTCTACTGTTGTAGCACCACTAGATGCTGCTGTAACAGATGGAATTTCGAAACCTTGTTCAATTACAGCTTCTTTTTGGTTAGTTGTTGTAACACGTGGGCTTGCAATAACTTCAGTACGGTTTTCTGATTCTAATGCAGATAACGCTAAATCAAGAGTATAGTTATTAAATACTTTACCTAAATTTAACAATGCACCAGTTGTTGGCATACCAAAGTTAGTTCTGCCAGATTCATACCACTTACCTACAGGAACTGTAGTAGATGAAGATGAAGATGAAGATGAATCACCTGTATTAGAACCGATAGAACCACCAGATGCTACAGAACCCCAACCATAGTCAAAGCCAGACTTGTTGTGAGAAACAGACCAGTTAACACCTAAGTCTTCTGCAACTGTTTCATCAACAGAAACTAAACGTGCTTCGATAACAACCTGTTGTACAGGAGTATCTAAAGTTTGAATTAAACGCTTAACGTTTGCAATAGAAGCTTCAGTATCCTTGATGATGATAGTATTTGTTCTTTCATCAACTGTAACAGTACCACGAGCTGTTAACAAGCTATCAGTAGAATCTGCACCATTGCTACCATTAGTTCCATAGTTAGAATTATTAGCAGCAATTGAGTTTTCTGAATCTTTTGTACTTAATAACTTAACAAAGTCAACAGCCTTAGCATAATTAACTTGAATGTATTCAGTAATTAAAGGTTCTTTAGCAGTTCTCTTTTCAATTTCTTCTAATTGCTTTTGTTCGTATCCAGCTAATTCATCTTGTGAACCAATTAAAAGGATTGAACCGTCGATTCTCTTGTCTAAGCCCTTAACACGTAAAATTGTGTCTAAAGCTTGGTCCCAAGGTACACTGTCAAAGTTAACTGTGATGTTACCTTGTACAGAGTCGTTCATAACAAGGTTAAACTTAACTTCTTCAGCTAAAATCTTTAACGCATTACGAACTGGAATATCTTGGAAAGATAATGATAATAACTTACCACTATACTTTTGATCATCTTTAACCTTGATTGTAGGTTTCTTCTTAGCAACTTGAATTACTACAGTATTACCATTTTGATCAAAGCTTGAATCATATTCTGCAGAATTGATTTGGAAATCTAATACAGCGCCTTCTGCTGTTTCAGAAACATCTACAGTAGAGATTGGTGTAGCATAATCAGAAACATTCATCACTGCTAAAAGATCATTATTAACTGCAGCACCATGTACCTTAGCAATTAAATGTGAACCTTTTGGAGTTAATTCTACAGCAGCATTCTTGTTATCTAAAGTTAATACTAATAAACCTTCGTTGTGAGAACCACGCTTAAAGTTAATACCATTTACACGATTGATACTAGCAACAGCATCAGCCTTGTTTGTAGAAACAATAGTTGGTGCCTTATAGCCATTCTTTGAAGCTGCTAAACGAGGATCTTGACCTAAAGTAACGTATAAAGAGTTACCTTGTTGAGAAACTTCGTATGGAACTAAAGAATCTAAACCAACAACAACATCAAGGTCTGTACCGTTAGACTTAACATCAACAGCCTTAACACCGTTAGACTTAAATTCCATGCTGTTCTTAACAAGAGCAGATTCAGCATCACTTAAGTTTAAAACTAACTGTTCTGGTTGATATTGTAATCTATCTTGATATGAGCTCAATGGACCATCAAATTGTAATTCAATACGAGTTTGACTTGATAATGAGTTATTAATCTTAACATTTTCAAGCTTAGTAGCTGCCTCAGCAGGCAAAACAAAGCTTGCAAAGCCGGCTAGCATTACACAAAGCCCTAATTTTTTCATCTGAAAATTCATAATATTTATTCCCGCCTGCTAATTATTCAGCTAAAACTATATCTAATCTGGTAGAACGCTTATCCCAACAACCTTTTCCATCTGAAATGAATTCTTCAACTTCGATAGAATCCGGAGCAACTCTAATAACTTTACCAAAGTTTAACCCCATGTGCATGCCAGGAACAACACGTACTATTTCACCATCTGCAGTCTGAATGAGAGCTCTAAGCTTACCTTCAGTCATGATAGTTCCACGCATAAACAAATTATCAAGTGCAAATTGTTCTAGTTCTTCCATTGGACGTTCACGATCAGGTTGTTCGCAGTTCAATGGTTTTAAAGGTTGCACCTTTGAAATTTCTGGTTTAGGTAAAACGAACGGCATACGATCTGTTTTTGGTTCAAACTTCATAGCTACAAACTGTGTAACTTGAGGAAGTGGATCAACTCTTACAGGAGCATGCTTACGTTGAGTCTCACACCATGTTTTCAAATCACTTTCTTGATCACATGCAGTGAGTACAAGACCAGAAGCTACTAGAAGAGCTATAAGTGAAAAACGACTTTTCATTATCTTCTCCTTTGCCCTTTACGTGCTTCTCTTTCAGACTTCTTCTTCGCATTTTCTGCGTTGTAACGGAATGTCTTAGCTAATAGCTTCATTTCAAGTAATTCGCCTTCAACACCGTTCTTGCCTTTTACACGTTCAAGATTAAATTGGTCAATTGTTACGATACGTGGTAAAGAAGCCATATCTGCAGAGAATGAACCTAATTGTTCATAAGTACCAGTAACTACGATACTCATTGGCAATTCTGTGTAAATTTCCTGTTCTACTTCTTTTTCCCATTTAATAGAAATTAAGTTTAAACCATTATCCTGAGCAATAAAGCTGATATCGTCTAAAAGATTTGCAACTTCATTACTGTTAGGTAACTGTCTTAACTGAGCTTCAAGTAAGCTTTCTAATTCTGCGATCTGATCTTTGTATGCATCAAGGTTTGCAGCAAGCTCAACCTTAGACTTAAACTCATTTCTTAAGTTTGTTTCTTGGTGTTCAAGAGCTTCTAATTCATTATTTTGATCTTCATGAATACCGAACCATGAACCTACAATGATAACAACAAAAACAAGTACACATGCAGCAATCTTAACCGGAAGATTCCATGTTTCGATTCTTTGAAGGTCAAAATCACCAAGTGACATTTCTAAAGCCATCTGTTATTTACCTCCATTCTTTGCATCTGCATTATTTGCATCAGCTGAGTTTAAAACTCTAAATGACATATCGAAATCATATAATCCATCAGGAAGAGTAGGAACAATCTTCTTACCATCCTTAACTTCAGCTTTAGTTTGACCAATTGCGCCTTGACCTAACCACTTACTGTTTTCGATATTTCTTAACATTGAAGAAACACGTGGATTTGATTCTGCTAAGCCTTTAATACCAACAACACGATCTTTGAAGTTCATGTTATTTAAGTATAAGCCTGTAGCTGTAAGATTTGGTAAATCACTGAATAAATGCACAGCAATATTTCTATTCTGTTGCAATGTATCAATTGCGTTCATACGGTCAATCAAGCTTTGACGGTATTGTTTTAACTTTTCAATTTCTCTAATCTGTTCTTCTACTTTCTTAATTTCAGTAGTTAAGAATTGATTCTTACTTGTTTGAGCATCTTTTAAACCTTCAAAAGTAAAGTATGCAGCTGCACAAACAAGAGCACCTAAAATTGCAGAGAAGATTAAATAGTTAATAAAAGTTTTCTTTTGACGAGCAATTAATTCTTGACGCCAATCAAGTAAGTTTATATTGGACATGGTTCAAAACTCCTCAATGCTAAGCCTAAGGCAGTCATATATTTAAGACCATCTTCAACCTTAGAACCAGGTTTCATTACCTTACTCATGTCTGGGAATATAACCTTCTTTTGTTGGAAACTACGAAGTTGAGTTTGTAATCTCTTAAGAAGAGCGCCACCACCAGTTACAATAACTGTGTCAATGTCTCTTTGTCCCATCATTAAACGTTCAGCGTTACGAATTACTGAGTTAACATAAGCATCTTCAATTGGTTTATTTGCTTCAGGGATACGATCTTCAATCTTCATCTTTTCAGCAGATTCGAGATCCATGCCTGTTGCCATTGAAAGATTTTCTGTTAATTGATTACCGCCAGAAGGCACAACGCGGTGATATGAAACTTCAAAATCTTCATCTAATACTGCAAATGACAGACTTTGAGCGCCGATATCAAGTAAAGCCACGTGTTTACTTGCCTTGAGCACTGATTCGCCAACCACATCACGAACTGCACGAGCTAAAGCATGAATTGACACATCCATAACCTTAACTTGAACGTTCATATTCGAGAATGTTGCTACACGATCATTAACAAGATCAGAACTTACAACACTGATAAGAACCTTATTCTTATCTCCTTCTTGCTGTAGAATTTCGTAGTCATAAATTCTATCGCCAGATAGAATATTATCTACTTCTTCTTCTACCGCCTTCTGAAGAGCTGAATCGCTAAGTTTAGCGTCTAGTTCTATAATCTTGGTTGTAGGTCTAGTTCCAGAAACAGATGTTGCTACAAACTTAGGTTTGACGTTGAAAGACTTAAAAAGCTCACGTAAGGTAAGTTCTAGCTTGCCCAAATCTTTGATTTGACCATCTTCGATAACACCTGCAGGTGTAGGTATATCATAAGCTTGTGTAGTATACTTACCACGTCTACCCGAGATAGCAACTGCCTTTATTGATTGGCTACCTAAATCCACCCCTACGAGTGAATAAGTAATGCCTTTGGTTTTCATTCCAGCCATAATTGAATTGCATCCGTGCTGATTAAAATTATATTAGTTACTATATATTATCTTTTATAGCTAACTAAGATCTATAAAAAACGATTATGTACTATTCTCTATTTTGAAGTAGATAACAATTTGTTATATAATTAGTCAAATTTTGTTAATTTTTTATTAGGGATAATTGGATATTCCATGATCTTTATTTGGCTTAGAAGAATTATTTGGTTTATGCTACTTTTATGTAGCCTTGGAACCTTTGCAGGATGCGTTTACTATTACCATGTACAAAGTAGTTTACCAGACGTGGCATCCTTGAGAAACACTACGTTTGAAACACCTTTACAGATATATACAAAAGACAATAAACTAATAGCTGAATTTGGTGAACATCGTAGAATACCTAAAGAAATAAAAGATATTCCTGAAAAATTAAGAAATGCTTTTTTAGCAATTGAAGACTCAAGATTTTACCAACACTTTGGTATTGACCCTGTTGGTATTATTCGTGCTGCATCTGTTTCGGTTACCACTGGAAGAAAAGCGCAAGGTGCAAGTACAATTACACAACAGGTTGCAAGAAACTTTTTCTTATCTAATGAAAAAACATATACTAGAAAGATCAAAGAAATTTTTCTATCTTGGAAAATAGAGCAAACATTAACTAAAGATGAAATCTTTGAATTATACCTAAATAAAATAGCATTAGGACATCATGCTTATGGTGTTGCAGCTGCAGCTTATGTTTATTTTGGGAAAACTCTTGAAGAACTAACTTTAGGTGAAGCAGCAATTATTGCAGGTTTACCAAAAGCTCCATCAAATCTAAACCCTATTACCAATCCTAAAAGAGCCAAAGAAAGAAGACACTTAGTACTCTCAAGAATGCTTGAACTTGGTATGATATCTAAAGAAGAATTCCAAGAAGCTGATGATGAAGAAATTGTTGCATCATACCATGTTGCTAATATTGAAGCATATGCGCCATATGTTGCGGAATCTGTAAGATTAAAATTGGAAGAGTTATATGGTCCTGAAATTTATACAGCAGGATATAAAGTATATACAACCATTGATTCTAAACTTCAAGATACAGCAAATTCAGCAGTAAACAATGGTATTACAGATTATGATATGAGACATGGTTTTAGAAGACCTGAAAACATTCTAAAAGATGACTCCCCTATTTCTTTAGAAAATGAAGAAGAATTAGCTTTAATTTTAAAGAAACGTAAAAACTTTGAAAATATTACACCTGCAATTGTTACAGCTATAAATGCTAAAGAAAACTCTGCCTCAATATATTTAAAGAATAAATCTCATGCTCAGATTGCTTGGCAAGATATGAAATGGGCTCGTAGCTATAAGACTGATTCATATCAAGGAGCTTTTCCTAAAAAAGTAACTGAAGTTTTAAAACCAGGTGATTTAATTTACGTTACAAAATTATCAGATACAAACTACGCTTTAAGACAAGTGCCACAAGTGCAAAGTTCATTAATATCAATTGATGTTAATAATGGTGCTATTCTAGCGATGGTTGGTGGCTATAGCTTTTTACAAAGTAAATTTAACCGTGTAGAACAAGCAAAACGCCAAGTTGGTTCTAACATAAAACCTTTCTTATATTCAGCAGCACTTGCTGATGGTTATACTTTAGGTAGTGAAATGTTAGATGATAGAATTACCATTTGGAATGCTGGTAGTCGCAAATTCTGGTCACCTAAAAATTCCCCTAATAGATACGAAGGTCCAATGACTTTAAGAGAAGCTCTTGCAAAGTCTAAAAACGTTGTTTCTGTACGTTTAATTAGATCTATAGGAGTAAATAAATTTGTTAAACATTTTGAAAAGTTTGGTTTCCATGTTGGTAGATATCAAAAAAATGACTCTATCGCTTTAGGTGCTTACGAAGTAAAACCTATTGACTTAGTAACTGGATATGCTGCTTTTGCAAATGGTGGTTTTAAAGTTGAGCCATTTATTATTAACCTCATCAAAATCTCAACTAATAACGACGAAGAAGATAGAACAGTTTTTGAAGCAACTCCTGCGATAGCATGTCCTGATTGCGAAAATACGGTTGAAGACTCTATTGAGTTAACTTCTACTACCCCAACAGACAATGACAACAGTATGGTTAAATTAGCAACCATTGACTCTATTGAAGGTTCACCAAATAACAATACTAAAAATATTGCTCCACAAATTATTACTCATGCTAATTCGTTCTTAACCTCAAGTGCATTAAGTAGTGTAATCTTTGGTGGTATTGGCCCACGTGGTAGATATTGGGGTACAGGCGGTAAAGCAACCGAATTAAAACGCTCAGATATTTCAGGTAAAACTGGTACAACTAACGAAAGCCGTGATGCTTGGTTCTCTGGTTTTAATGCCAATATAGCTACAACTGTTTGGGTTGGTTTTGATAATTTCTCAAGACCACTTGGACGTTCAGAATCAGGTGGTAAGGCAGCTTTACCGATTTGGATAAACTATATGAAAGTAGCTTTACAAGATATGCCTAATTCCCCAGTACTACCAGATGAAACAATTATTAAATCTGATGTATTAGGATATTCAGAATACTTTATCAAAGGTTCTCAAGATAAAGTTAGAAGAATATTCCAAGAAGCAGGCGACTTTAGTGTAGAACAACAACAAAAAGAAGAATCTGTTGAGGATTTATTCTAATAAACAAAGGTGAATACACTAATGCTTTGTTTAGTTTTAATTTAATTTGTTTTGTTTGATTTTAATATTATTTAATTTAACGCTTAAAATTAGAGATTAAATTATTTTATAAATTTGACAATAACAATAAAAAGAGCATGTCATCTTTCAAGATGACATGCTCTTATCTTTTTATTTTAAGTAGTTATTAAACTATTTTGAACTTTGAACATTTTTTAGTTTTTGCTTATATTTTCCTTGTTTTAATTCTTCAATAAATTTAGGAAGTTCAATATTCTTTAAAGGTTTGGAGAAATAGAATCCTTGAATAGTATCAACCCCTTTTGAAAATAGATACTGCAGTTCATCAAATGTTTCTACACCTTCAGCAATTATTGCTAAATTGAATGAATGAGCAAGTTGCACAATAGCGTTCACTATTTGTTGTTTTTCAGAGCTATTCTTAATATCTGTTACAAAACTTCTATCAATCTTCATAATATCAAGAGGGAAACTACTTAAATATCCAAGATTAGAATATCCTGTACCAAAATCATCAACGCTTATTGTCACCCCAAATTCGCGTAATTTCTTAAAATCTTCTTTAGTTGAATTTGAACGAGACATTAACATTCGCTCTGTAACTTCAAGTTCAAGTTTATTAGGTGGATAATTAAACTCTTCTAAAAGAGAGATTATTCTCTTTAAAAAATCAGGCTTATTAATCTGTTTTACGCTTAGGTTTATCGCCATAGAACTCATTTCGCCATTATTTTGTTTAGCCCATTCTATATTTTGCAATAATGCTTCACGTAATACCCAATTACCAATATCTATTATTAAATCTGACTGTTCTGCTACAGGGATAAATTCAGCAGGTGATACAAAACCTAATTCCGCACTATCCCAACGTAACAAGGCTTCCATACCAATCATTCTAGAACCATCTGCTGAAACCTTTGGTTGATAGCACAAATATAATTCTTTATGAGCTATAGCTTCTTTTAAATGTGTTTCAATATTGATTCGTCTGATATTAGATTCACCTATTTCATCATTGTATAAAACGATAGAATTTCTACCATGAGACTTAGCATAGAATAAAGCCATATCAGCGTAACGTACCAATCCTTCATAATCTTTACTATTATTAGGATAAACACTTACACCCATGCTGCATTCAACAGTAAACTCACTATCATATACATTATGACTTTTTAATAAAATTTCTTTAATATCATTAGTGTAGCTTGAAATTATTTTTTCATCTTTAATTTTATAAATTACAAGAATAAATTCATCACCACCAAAACGACCTACTAAAATATTCTTATCAGAAGCGTAACGTTTTAAACGTTCCGCCATACTCTTAAGTAATTCGTCCCCTACCACATGACCATGAAGATCATTTAAATCCTTAAAATTATCTATATCTAACAGTACAACAGCTAATTTATAGCCAAACTCATCACATTCAGAGATTAGTTTAGTAGCTTCAACAGATAATGATAAACGATTAGCGGTACCTGTTAAGTAGTCATTATGTATAAGATTGTGTAATGATGTTTCACTTTTCTTGATTGGAGTAATATTAAAAAGCAACGCCACCTAAACCATAAACATTATTTTGACTATCTAATAGTGGAAATTTTACTGTATCAAACCAAAGTCCCGCCTTATCATTTTCTTTATATCGATAAACTTTTTTAGATTCCAATACATATTCATCATCACGTATATAGTTTTTTACTAATTTCTTTGGCGCTATATCTAAGTCTGTTAAACCTAAGATTTGTTCCTTAGTTCGATCAAACATCATGCAATAATATTTGTTTACCCAAGTGAAACGAAGTTTCTTATCTTTAAACCAAATAGGAGTTTGCATCAGATCGCAAAGGGTTTTAAACTCAGAAAGTTCTCGTGATAATGCTAAATTACGTCTAACGTACTTTGTTATTACAAATGATAACACTGTAATAGCAAGCACCAATAAGACTATTATAATTACGCATGCAAGAATACTCATAAATACACCTAAAAAAGTATTTCTTTATTTATGTCATAAACAATAAATTATTGTTCAAAATGTTATTGTAATAAGACCTTATTATTAACCTATAAAAGATTCACAACAAAAACATATACTAACTTTATTTTACAAATAATGTATTGATATATCTAGCAACGCCCTTAATCCTTGTTTTAAAAGTGTTCACCGTTCAAATTTTGCTCACTCAATCAAACATCTAATTATTTAAAATCAAAGAACTTTATAATTTTTTCAAAATAAAAAAAGGTGAGAATTTTCATTCTCACCTTTAAAGGGATAAATTAAATTATTTTACATTAAGCGATGATTACATCATACCGCCCATGCCACCCATGCCCATATCAGGAGCACCAGCTGGAGCATCTTTCTTTGGAAGGTCTGTAATCATACATTCAGTTGTAATCATTAAACCAGCAATAGAAGCTGCATATTGTAAAGCACTTCTTGTTACCTTAGTTGGGTCAAGAATACCCATTTCTAACATATCACCGTATTCGCCAGTTGCAGCATTAAAGCCATAGCTACCTTCGCCTGACTTAACAGCATTAGCAACAACAGATGGTTCATCACCTGCATTTGCACAGATTTGACGTAATGGAGCTTCCATTGCTCTTAATGCAACACGAATACCAACGTTTTGGTCTTCGTTGTCACCCTTAAGGTCTGCAATCTTAGCAGCAACACGTACTAAAGCAACACCACCACCTGCAACAACACCTTCTTCAACAGCTGCACGAGTTGCGTGAAGAGCATCATCAACACGGTCTTTCTTTTCTTTCATTTCAACTTCAGTTGCGCCACCAACCTTAATAACAGCTACGCCACCTGCAAGTTTAGCAACACGTTCTTGTAATTTTTCTTTATCGTATTCTGAAGTAGAAGTAGCGATCTGTTGACGAATTTGTTCAACACGACCAGAGATAGCTTCTTTTTCACCGTAACCATCGATGATTGTAGTGTTGTCCTTAGAAATAACAACACGCTTTGCTCTACCTAATTCATTGATTGTAGCTTCTTCAAGCTTCATACCAACGTCTTCAGAAATTACAGTACCATTTGTAAGGATTGCGATATCTTGTAACATTGCCTTGCAACGGTCACCAAAGCCAGGAGCTTTAACAGCAGCAACCTTAACAATACCACGAATATTGTTAACAACTAAAGTTGCTAAAGGTTCGCTTTCAACGTTTTCAGCAATAACAAGTAAAGGCTTACCAGCTTTAGCAACTGCTTCAAGTACAGGAACTAAATCACGGATGTTAGCAATCTTCTTATCACATAAAAGAATGTATGGATCTTCAAATTCAACAGTTGCATTATCACTCTTATTGATGAAATATGGAGATAAGTAACCACGGTCAAATTGCATACCTTCAACTAAATCTAACTTATCTTCAAAGCCTGTACCATCTTCAACAGTGATAACACCATCACGACCAACCTTTTCCATTGCTTCAGCAATTAAGTTACCAACAGTAGCATCAGAGTTAGCAGAAATTGTACCTACTTGAGCAATAGCCTTAGAATCAGCGCAATCAACAGAAATGTTCTTTAATTCAGCAACAGCTGCAGTAACAGCCTTATCGATACCACGCTTTAAATCCATTGGATTCATACCTGCTGCAACTGATTTTAAACCTTCAGTTACAATTGCTTGTGCAAGAACTGTAGCAGTAGTAGTACCGTCGCCAGCTGCATCATTAGCCTTTGATGCAACTTCTTTAACCATTTGTGCACCCATATTTTGGAACTTGTCTTCAAGTTCAATTTCTTTAGCAACAGATACACCGTCCTTAGTGATTGTAGGAGCACCGTAAGTCTTATCTAAAACTACGTTACGACCCTTAGGACCTAAAGTTACTTTAACAGCGTTAGCTAAAATATTAACGCCTTCTAACATCTTAACGCGAGCGTCATTACCAAAAACAACATCTTTTGCTGACATTTTATTTTCCTATTCAAATCTATAAACGTTATCAGAAAAATCGAAAACGTTTAATTTAAAAATTCCAAATTTTCCAAGTTTAAAAACGAGCGATTAGTCTTCAACAACTGCTAAAATATCATTTTCAGAAAGAATTAATACATCTTCACCGTCTAGCTTTTCTTGTTTAGTAGCATAACCTTCGTTGAAAATAACCTTATCGCCAACCTTAACAGCCATTGGTTTAACTTGACCATTGTCAAGAACACGGCCTGTACCTACAGCAATAACTTCACCACGAGTAGACTTGCTAACTGCAGTACCTGTTAAAACGATACCACCTGCAGATTTAGCTTCAGCTTCTGTACGTTTAACAATAACACGATCATGTAATGGACGAATAGACATTTTATAAACTCCAATCCTAAATCTTCGTTAATTAGGATACTAAAAAATAATTCAAAAATAAGGTTAGCCTAATAATCAGTAAAATTTCAATTTTATAATTTAAATACCAATTATTATCTATCTAGAAATATAAATGGGGATTGAATTGCATAATTCAACCCCCAAAAATATATTTTTTTAATTTTTTTTATTTTTACTTTGGTTTAAAGCCATCTTTAGATTCTTCTAAGTCAATAATACTAGTATCATTTTCATCAAAATCAAAAGCTGATTTTTTAGATGATTTATTCTCAAAATAATCTGATGTGGCAGATTGTTTTCCCATTCCACCTTGCTGCATTTGTTCAAACATCTTTTGCAAATCAGCCATATCACCAAAAGGAGACTGCATTCCATTCATGTCAAATGGATTCATTTGAGCTCCAAATGGATTTAATGATTTCCCAAATAATTTGCCAAAGATTTTTCCAAAAATACTAGCAAAAACAGTAAGAACTCCAGGAATCAATAAAAGCAATCCTAAAACTCCAGTTAAAAATCCAGGAATCATTAATAAAATTGCAGCTAATAACTTACTTTTGGTATAACCTTTTGTTGTTAAAAATAACAATGTTGGATTTTGGCCTTTTGCAGTCAGTTTATATAATGAGGTGCCAAACATTGACAAAATTATTAGCATCAATACTGTTTCTACAAAACCAATATGAACTATCGCGAGATAACATAAATATATTTCTACTGCTATAAATAAAAATAAAAGTAGTGAAATTATTTTTTTCATTGTTTTATCCCCTTATTAAAAATCTTTTTAGTTTATAATACCAATATCACAGAAAAATTTTAATAAAAAGATATTGTTATCTTTATTTTTTTGCATATTTTATGTTTGATTACTGATTAGATTTAGAAAAAATCCAATTAGTGTATGCTAGTTTTTAGTTCTTAATTAAAGTTTTGCAAATATCAAACTACTATTTAATTAGGAAACCAAAAGAAATAACTATAAACACTTAACAACATTCTGAAGATAATAATAAAATTAGTGTTTCTCTAAAATCCAAATTCTATAAATCAAGCATCAAACATTCACTAATAAAAAACTGGACTATAAGCAATAATGAAGAAATGTTTTATGAAAAATTTAGCTCTTGTTTTTAATGATAGAATAAATGCAGTAAAAACTATCAATGTTTTTACTGTAAGAAATTTTAAATTATTTAATCTATTTAGATTTTTCGAAATCCTAATATTTAGTTTTATCGCAATCGGATGCTTAATTAGCAACACTTTTGCTGCAGAAGACAAATTCTTAACTGTGGATAAAGTTTTTGTACCATCCATAGAGCAGCACGAACAAGATATCAAGATTTCTTTTAAAATCGCTCCTAAATACTATCTTTATGAGGAAATTTTTGAGATAACAGCAGAAAACTCAGAAATAACTAATATTGAAATTCCTCACGGCACGCTACATGATGACGAATATATGGGGCCATCTCATATATTTACAGACACAGTCCAAATTACAGCAAAAGTTATAAAAACTTCATATTTCCCAAAAATAAAAGTAAAGTTTCAGGGATGTACCGAGGGTCTATGCTATCCCCCTACTATTAAAACTTTTAATTTGAAAAAAATTAATAACAATAATGGTAGTGAAAATCTTAGTAACCCAAGTTCTGATAACTTAGCAAACAATGTTGTTACAAAAGATTTAACCAATAGCTCAAACCAAAACACTATAAGCTATACTGATAATCAAATAGATAATAATAATTTCAATGTAAATGCTAGCAGTAATTCTATCTATAAAGATTTAAAAGACAGAAATTTATTTTATAGCATTTTAATATTTTTTGGTTTTGGGATTTTACTAAGTCTTACTCCTTGTATGTTCCCAATGTATCCAATTTGGAGTTCTATAATCTTAGGTGGTAAACAAAAGACTGTAAAAACCACAGCAATTTACTCAATACTATATTCACAAGGTATTGCTATCACTTATATGATTGTAGGATTTGTAATTGCTTATTTAGGAGCGCAATTCCATGCATTTGTGCAACAACCAATAGTGTTATCACTAATAAGTATTATTTTTTTAGTCTTAGCGCTTTCTATGTTTGGTTGTTTTAATATTACCATTCCAAGTAAAATTCAAAATTTATTAGAACAAAAATCATACAACTTAAAAGGTGGTACCTATATAGGTGTATTTCTAATGGGCGCACTGAGCGCAATTATTGCGTCTCCTTGCACTACAGCACCTTTAGCAGGAGCTTTATTATTTATAGCTCAAGATGGAGTAATCGTAAAGGGAGGTATGTTTCTATATATATTGGCAATAGGTATGTCAGTACCTCTATTTATAATCGCCTTTGTTGGTCAAAAATTTCTACCAAAAAATGGCGCTTGGATGGAAACTGTAAAAGTATTATGTGGCTTCATAATGCTCTTTGTTCCAGTATTATTACTAGAACCGTATCTTCCAAAATTAGTAACAACTTTAATATACTTAATTTTAGTTACAGCAATTTTAATATACTTAGCTTTTGCAATCAGTAGAGCC
>ADGC01010353.1_pt1 | contig 24042 bp, 25 predicted proteins | sample 268048 | NCBI WGS metagenome assembly ADGC01 (sample SAMN02954255, study PRJNA42359) | wallaby gut metagenome | biome: terrestrial; feature: wallaby; material: gut; isolation source: foregut contents of Macropus eugenii | host: Notamacropus eugenii | place: Australia
TAAGGTGTAAGTTCCGCCCGGATTGTAACGGCAGCAAATGGTTTCCGGGATATGACCGATGGTCTTTTCCAGAAAGTCAATATGCGTAAAATCGTCCAGATTAATGATGGCGCCAATCTCATCAGCGTATTTAAACTCTTCTGCCGGCGTATCATTCGAAGAAAACATGATTTCATGACCTTTTAAACCAACGGCATCGGAAAGCATAAGTTCTGCCAATGAGGAACAATCCGCTCCGCAGCCATACTCCTGCAGGATTTCCATTAAAAACGGATTTGGGGTTGCCTTTACGGCAAAGTATTCCCGATATCCCGGATTCCAGGCAAAAGCTTCCTTTACGGCTTTTGCATTTTCCCGGATTCCTTTTTCATCGTAAATATGAAATGGTGTCGGAATCTGTACAGCAATTTCTTCGGCCTTTTCCTTTGTTATAAAAGGTGTTTTATTCATGAATATCGACTCCTTCCTGAAACGCTTTTCTGCAGGCAGATGCATCTTCTGCTGCCGGAAAATTTGTTTATATAAACAAAAAAGGACCTGTCTTTCGACAGATCCTTCCTTGGACTTTCTATAAAAGCTAGCGACGGGAATCGGACCCGTGACCTCCTCACTACCAATGAGGTGCGCTACCATCTGTGCCACGCCAGCTTGTAGGTTTTTCAACCGACTTGGATACTATACTATACAACCCAAGGGACTGTCAACCTCTTTTTCAAAATAATTTTTTCAGTTTTTCATACAATTGTTACATTTTACATGTTTGGTATTTCAAAATGAGAAAAAGACCGCCATTGCAGTCTTTTCTCACATTCATTATATAGGAGTTATGCACGAGTTAATATCTAAAATCGCGCATACCGCCATTTAGAGCATATCTGCTCAAACAGCCTTTTAGGTGATCGGTGCCGGATTAAATACGCACAGATCATTTGCAAGTCCGTACTGTTCGGTGTACGGCTTTTTAATTCCGGAGGCAACATCTAAGATGAAATCAAAGAGTTCTTCTCCCTGCTCAGCAATGGTTCTTTCACCGACGGCTGCCGGTCCTGGCATTAAAGTCGATCACATCAAACCACTGCTCCTTCATTTCATTACGGGAACAAAGCTTAATAACCGGTGCCGCTGCAAGACCATACGGTGTACCGCGTCCTGTCATAAAAACTTCAAGACCCATACCACTGGCTAACTGAGAAGGTCCACAAACAAGGTCACTTGCCGGTGTTGCGGCAAAGATCTCGCCATGCTTTGTCGGACGCTCACCCGGCGAAAGTACTTCCACGATTGGGGATGTTCCGGACTTTGCAATAGAGCCCATGGACTTTTCAATGATATTGGAAAGTCCGCCCTTTTTATTACCCGGAGTTGTATTGGCACCGCGGTCAACACCGCCCTGCTTTAAGTAGTTATCGTACCACTTCATTTCTTCTACAAAGACGCTTTCCAACCTCTTCGTTGATGCAGCGCTCAGCAATAAACTGCACGCCGTCACGTACCTCTGTTACCTCCGAGAACATGGCGGTACCGCCGCCGGATACTAAAAGATCTGCTGCATAGCCTGCTGTCGGGTTTGCTGTAATTCCGGAGAAGGCATCGCTTCCGCCGCACTGCATACCAACAAGAAGATCCGATAACGGAAGTTCCTCTCTCTTTCTCTCATTTAAGACAGCAAGCTTCTTTTCTGCCATTTCCAGAATAGCGTTTGTCATTGCTTCGTAGCCCTTGTGATCCTGTAATACGACCACATTTTCCGGTGTGTTTAATTCCGGGAAAGGCTCACAGAAGCGGTCCGGTGTAAACTTTTCACAGCCTAAGGAAACAAGCATAAACACACCGCCGAAGTTCGGATGCTGTGAAATATTTCTGATGATTCGCTGCGGCACCTTTGCTTCCGGCGCATCGATGGCAACACCGCATCCATATGGATGATTCACTGCAATAACATCATCTACATTCGGATACTTTGGCAGGATTTCATCACGGATTCGCTTAATTGCTACATTTAATACACCTGCAACGCACTGTACTGTTGTGTTGATTCCTAAGATATTTCTTGTACCTGCATAACCGCCGTTTGGATTTTTGTATCCAAGCCAGGTGGTACGCTTTGGTTTTGGAAGGTCGGTACGGATATTAACACCAAACTTCATGCTGTCAAGATCCGGTGCCGGAGCCATCACAAGATTTTTCTCATTGATCCAGCCACCCTTCGGAATGTCCTCGCCTGTTGTACCTAAAAGTACACCGTAACGATATACTTCCGTTCCCTTTGGACATTCCGTTAAGGCAATCTTATGTGCCTGCGGAATATCTTCTGCAGTTACAACACCGGGTAAAACCTCCGTTCCCTTTGGAATGTCATGAATCGCAATGGCAACATTATCATGTTCATTGATTTTAATGCATAAATTTGCCATGGTTACCCCTTTTCAATAATAACAGCCTCAACGGCTATCCATCTTTTATTCTTCTGCTAACCACTCTTTCATATGAAGAGCCGTCAGTTCAATAATTCTGTCAAATGTCTGCTGCAGATGAAAACCGCCTGCAACATGCGGTGTAATGATCACATTCTTATAATCCCATAACGGATGATCGGCGTGCAGCGGTTCCGGTGCTGTTACATCAAGACCTGCCCCTGCAAGATGACCGCTGTCTAGTGCATCCTGTAATTCTGAAAGATCACAGGCATCGCCGCGGCCGGCATTGATAAAGTATGCCCCGTCCTTCATCAAAGCAAATGTTTCTTTATGAAACATTCCCTGTGTCTCAGGTGTTGACGGTAGAACACTCGCTACAATATCTGCTCTTCCTAAAAGTTCAGGCAGATGTTCCATTGTATACTGCTCATCCAGATAATCCGGCTTTGGTTTATTGCTGGCACGAACACCGATCACATATGCGCCAAACGCTTTTACCTTCTTCGCATAGCTTCCGCCAATATCACCAAGACCTAATACAAGTACGGTTGAACCTTCTACAGAAGTTACGCTTCCTTCATCCTTCCATTCGTGTGCAGCCTGATTTCGGATATAAGCCGGCAGTTTTCTTACAAGAGAAAATGTTAGAGAGACCATATGCTCGGAAACGGCTCTTCCGTATGCACCTACCGCATTGCGAAGGACGCAGCCTTGTGGAAGGATTCCGGGAACAAGATATTTATCCGCGCCTGCAGAATGCAGCTGGATCCACTGAAGGTTGGAGACTGCGATCAGAGAAGGTGCGGGATTTCCTACCAGTCCGTCATACTCTTTGATCATTTCTTCCGTCACTTCAGATACATCTACATATGTAAGCTCTGCTTTAGCCCCTGCTGCTTCTGCAAGAAAGGCTTTACGCTGATCTGTTAAAAGCTCGGGATTTAATGTTACTAAAATTTTTTTCATATAATTTTCACTTTTTGCATACAGCATTACTGCATATCCAGCCACACCTTTCGATTCGGTGCCGGGTATGCCGCATCAATTGCCGCAAAATCCTCTGCATCCAGCACGATATCTGCTGCTGCATAATTTTCCAGTGTGTGTGCTGCCTTTCCCGTTCTTGGAATTGCAATGGTATGACCGTTTCTTATATTCCATGCAAGCATGATCTGCGGTACGGTCGCATTGTGTTTATATGCGATTTCCTGCAGTGTTTTATTTGCAAAAAGGCCGCGCTTTAATGTGCCTGCCTGAGCGATCGGGCAATAGGACATTAATGCCACGTTGTTTTTTTCCATCCACGGAAGAAGGTCGAATTCAATACCGCGGGAAGCAGTATGGTAAAGCACCTGATCGACCTGACAGTTACCTGCTCTGTCTAAGCGTTTGATTTCTTCCATTTCATCTGTGTCCAGATTGGAAACACCCCAGTCACGGATCAAGCCGGCTGCTTTTAGCTTTTCCAGTTCTTCCACCGTTTCCCTTAAAGGAATGCTGCCTCTCCAGTGATACAGATAAAGATCCAGCTGTTCAATTCCCATGCGGCGAAGGCTGTTTTCACAGGCACGCCGCATATTGGCACGTCCTGCATTGTTTGGAAGTACCTTTGAAACGAGGAAAAGATCATCTCTGTCATAAGAAGCAATTGCCTCTTTCACCAAAGATTCACTTCTTCCGCCGCCGTACATTTCTGCGGTATCGATCAGTGTCATACCTGCTTCAATGCCGGTACGAAGAGCTGCAATTTCCTGATTTCTGACCGCAGGATCATCGCCTAAATACCAGGTGCCCTGTCCGATGGCAGGCACCCGACGGCCATTTTTTAAAACAACTTCTTTCATTACAGAAGACCTGCCTCTGTCATGGTTTTCTTCATGTTATCAAGGGCTGCGCCTTCCGGAGTCGGAAGGTTCGGACGATATGGTTCACCAACATTTAAACCGCGAAGATTTGCCATATCCTTTGCAGCTACCGGGAAGCTTGCAGCATCCATGGCAAGACGAACCGGGTTAAGCTTAAACTGTGCTTCCAAAGAACCCTTGATGTCGCCTGCAACATACTTCGCGTAAACGTCCTCAATAAGTTCCGGCATAAAGTTACCTGCAGTACAAACACCGCCGACAGCACCGACGCAAAGAGATGCATACAGGAGAGTATCCTTACCGCCGAAGATCTTGAAATCTACGTCTCTTGTTCTTCTTACACACTCTTCTGTTAAAGTGATATCACCGGAAGTATCCTTCATTCCGACAATGTTATCCACATTATGAGCAAGGGCATCCACCATATCTGCTGTGATGGTGTAGCCTACACGGCCCGGGTTGTTGTAAAGAAGAACCGGAGTGTTCGGGATTGCTTCCGCGATTGCCTTGAAGTGCTCATAAAGCTCTGTGGAATTTGGCTTTAAGAACATTGGCTGAAGAATGGAAACACCGGCAGCGCCCTTTTCTTCTGCCATCTTTGCAAGACGGATTGCCTTCTTTGTATTGATGGCTCCAATACCAAAGTATACCGGAACACGGCCTGCTGCCTGATCCATCATAATATCGAAAGCTCTTGCCATTTCATCTTCTTCCATCTGGTAAAACTCACCGTTGGAACCGAATGCAAGGATTCCCTGAAGGCCGCCGTCGATACAGAAATCAACCTGACGGCGCATAGCCTCTTCATCTACCATTTCATTTTCATCGATTGGGGTGATGATCGGAACGATGACACCCTTAATATATTCTGTATTCAAATTTTACTCCTTTTACTTTTATGGGCTACGGACTGAGGAATGAAACAACATTTCTTCCTCAGAAAGAATTCGTCAGAAACATTGTTTCATTCCTCACTCCTACTTTCCCGTAAAACCAAAACTCATGCTGTGCTCCTTGTCCTTATACAAAGATTCGTTCGAAATATTATTTTATTTCTTCAACCTTTCGTTACCTGAAAATATAAACTCGTGCCTGGCTACTGTAAGCCAGTCACGGATTTTTATTCACTTTACTGCATAATCATATACTCGCTTATACCTGTTTCTCGCTCAAAAAGGAGTCGAGATTTCTTTATTAAAAATGGGGCGTCCGATTTTCGTCCGATCGGGCGCCCCTGTGTGCAGTTAATAGTATATGGTTTGGAATGTTAAGTTTAATTTAATTATTCAGCGTCCTTTACGATTGATGTACCGGAGATTCTCTCGTAGTACTTAACGATATCGCTGTGGTCGTTCATAGATTCGCCGTGGTTTGCAAGCTCCTGCATTACTTCCATCATCTGAGCTGTCATCGGTACCGGCATGTTGATTGCGTGTGCTGCATTTAATGCATTTGTAAGATCCTTGATATGAAGGTTGATTCTGAAGCCCGGCTTGTAGTTGCCGTCAAGCATCATTGGTGCCTTAGCATCCATAACGGTAGAACCTGCAAGACCGCCGCGGATTGCCTGATATACAAGCTCCGGATCTGTGCCGGCCTTCTTAGCAAATGTAAGAGCCTCTGCTACGATACCGATGTTTGCAGCTACAACCATCTGGTTAGCAAGCTTTGCTACGTTACCGGAACCGATCGGTCCAACGTATACAACAGAGCCAGCCATTGTCATAAGAAGGTCATAGTACTTATCCCAAAGTTCCTTGTCACCACCGCACATTACAGATAATGTTCCGTCGATTGCCTTTGGCTCTCCACCGGAAACCGGGCAGTCAAGCATCTGGATGCCCTTCTTAGCAAGCTCTGCAGAGATTGCCTTTGACTCGGTCGGGTCGATAGAAGACATATCGATAACAACTGTGTTCTCATTGCCTGTCTCAATAACACCGTTCTCGCCTAAGCATACGGCACGAACCTGCGGGCTGTTTGGAAGCATTGTGATGATAACGTCTGCCTTGGAAGCAACTTCTGCTGCTGTTGCTGCAGAATCAGCGCCAAGCTCTCTAAACTCCTTGATCTTCTCTTCTTCAAGAGTATTTACAACAAGCTCGTAGCCAGCCTTTAAGATGTTCTTTGCCATTGGGCGTCCCATGATACCAAGTCCGATAAATCCGATTTTCATTTTACATTTCCTCCTATAATATGAATGATTTGTTTATGTTATCTCCGGCGGAGTGCGCCGGAGGTAAAATCTTATGTATGTTTGATTGTTTCTAATGCTGTCTGGTTGTCCTGCTGATCAGCGTACAAGGCAAGGACGCTTTGGATCAAACTTCCAGCCCGGGATAAGGTACTGCATACCTACAGCATCATCTCTTCCGCCTAAGCACTTATCAAGGTAAAGCTGATGTGCCTTTTCAACCTGCTCTCTGTCGATCTCAACACCAAGGCCCGGCTTTTCAGGAACTGCTGCACAGCCATCAACGATCTGAAGCGGCTCTTTTGTAAGTCTCTCAAGACCTTCCTGCCAGATCCAGTGTGTATCAAGAGCATTGTACTCGCCCGGTACTGCTGCACCAACCTGTGTAAACATAGCAAGTGAGATGTCGAAATGGTTGTTGGAATGTGATCCCCATGTAAGACCAAAGTCATGGCACATCTGAGCTACACGAACGGAACCGTTCATTGTCCAGAAGTGAGGATCTGCAAGGATAATGTCAACTGCCTGTGTCTCTAAGCTGTGGCAAACCTCACGCCAGTCTGTAGCGATCATGTTTGTAGCTGTCGGGAAACCGGTTCTTCTTCTGAACTCACTCATGATCTCACGTCCGGAGTAAACGCCCTCAGCACCGCAGGGATCTTCACAGTAAGTAAGAATGCCATGCATATCCTTTACATATTCGATAGCCTGATCTAAAGTCCAGCCGCCGTTTGGATCAAGGTCGATTCTTGCATCCGGAAATGCCTTCTTCATAGCCTTGATTACTTCCATTTCCTGGTCGCCCGGAAGAACACCGCCCTTTAACTTGAAGTCCTGGAATCCGTATTTTTCCTGAGTAGCCTTTGCAAATGCAACGATGTGCTCTGCATCCATAGCTTCCTCATGGCGGATTCTGTACCACTCGCAATCGCTGTCAGGTTCTGAATCATACTCAAGATCTGTCTTATTTCTGTCACCTACGAAGAACAGGTAGCCAAGCATGCGAACCTTGTCGCGCTGCTGTCCGTCGCCTAAAAGCTGGCAAACCGGAACACCTAACTGTTTTCCTAAAAGGTCAAGGCAAGGAGCCTCGATCGCTGTCTTTACATGAACACCGGTACGAAGATCGAAGGTCTGGTTTCCTCTGACATCTTCAACACCCTTGTCATCGAAATGCTTCTGGATATCAAGAAGAATGTTTCTGTACTCTTCTGTTCTTCTTCCTACAACAAGGTACTCTACCTCTTCGATACCCTTTGTGATCTTCTCGCCCCCCGGTACCTCGCCGATACCTTCAACACCGTTCTCATCTGTGAGGATAACAATATTTCTTGTGAAGTACGGAGCGTGTGCACCGCTTAAGTTCAGCTCCATGCAATCCTTGCCGGCCACCGGGAAAACTTCCATTTTAACGATCTTAGACATACCTGCCTCCTATAATAATGAATGAAATGATTTATGAATGTTTGTAATGTGTCAGGCGCCCTTTCGGGCACCTGAGATTTAATACTTTGTTATTGATTACTATATCTGTTATTTTAGTGAATGAAAATCTGTAAGATAAAGAGTTCTACAATACCTACGCCTGCCATGATAAGCGATACTGCTGTTTTGCATCGTACCTGATCCTTCAGCTCTGTTAAACCGAACATTCCGTTGAATACCCAGAATCCGGAGTCGTTGAAGTAAGAGAAGGAAATCGCACCGATACAGCTTGATACTGCCATCAAAAGCGGAGATACTGCGATGGTTCCCATTAAACCTGCTGAGATAGAAGCTGCTGTTGTGATAGCTACGGTAGCAGAACCTAATGCAAGTCTCATTGCTGCTGCAATGATGAATGGGATTAAAATGGCCGGAAGCGGAGTAGCTGCGATTGCATTTCCTAATACATCGCCGATACCTGCAACCTTAATTACGTTTCCTAATGCACCGCCGGCACCTGTGATCAGCATGATCAGACCGGTATCCTTGATGGCGTCGTCCATCATCTTAAGAACTTCCTTTGTATCACGATCAGCAACAAGGCCGTAGATTGCGATAAGTGTTCCGATGGTAAGTGCGATGATCGGAGTACCGATCAGTGAGATTGCGCTGTCAACTGCAGTTCCTGCAACTGCTGCGTTGCCGCTCTTGTACATATCCCAGAAAGTCTTTACGAAGATAAGAAGTACCGGAACGATGATCGGTGCAATAGAAGCGCCGAAACCAGGAAGCTGCTTTGCATCCATAAGAGACTCAACTTCTTCCATGGACTTGATGTACTCTTCTTTATAATCCTTGCGGATAAATCCACCGTTTACTTCATCCGGAATCTGATAGATCTTCTTGCTGATGTAACGTACATAGAACATTACAACGATCAGCATTGGAATGGAAACGATAGTTCCGATTAAAATCATCTGACCGACATCAACACCGAAGAGGCCTGCTGCTGTAAGAGGACCCGGTGTCGGAGGAACGAGGCAGTGTGTTAACTGAAGGCCGCATGCTAATGCAAGTGCAAGACCTACAACTGACATTCCGGTTACGGAAGAAAGCGCTTTAACAAGCGGAGCGAAAATAACGATTGCTGAATCTGCGAATACCGGGATTGCGATAACCCATCCGGTTACGGCTAACGCCCAGTCAACATGCTTTTTACCAAGCTTTTTGATGAAGGTAAATGCAAGTCTTTTCGGCAGCTCCTGATTTCTCGAGGATACCGCCCATCATAACGCCCAAGACCGATGATGATACCGGTACTTCGAAGTGTATTTCCGAAACCTTCCTGTATGGCCGTTATAACACCGGTTGTCGTGACATCGTCTACTGTTACATTGTTGATCGGCATTCCACCGATAAGACCTGTGATAAGCGCTGCAAGAAGCAGGGCGATAAATGTGTGTACCTTAGTTTTCATTACAAGGACGATCATCACTGCGATACCGATGATAAGTCCAAGTATCATTCTTGTTGCTTCACTCATAAATGAACCATTCCCTTTTTTATCCCTTAGTTTTTGGATTCGGATTCCCGTTCCGTTTCCGGAGTTTCATTTACCTTAGCGCGCTTGGTTGATGGTTGTATTGTATTCGGATTTGCACATGAATTCTATTGACGAAATCATCAAGAATGGCCTGTTAAAATTATGGCATATCACAAAACTTTCATTTTTTGAAATAATACATTTCATTTTATTTTTTCGGGATGGATTCTATGAAACAGAAATTGTATACAATAATAAACAAAATTTAATTTTTTCTTGTTTTTCTTTGTCAGAATATCTCTTCATTTAAAAAATATAACGGTACACCGTGATATCACGGTATACCGTTATATTTTAAAATTACATATATTTTTATAGAACATTTATGATATACAAAAATTATTCCAGCCCGTACTTTTTCATTTTTCGCCAGAGAGTTGTTGTACTGATTCCCAGTTTCTTAGCAGCTTTCTGTCTGTTACCGCCGCACTTTTGCAGCACTTCTCTGATTTCTTCTCCCTCTCTGGACTGATATACAACATAGGAAGAAATCTCTCCCGTCTGCTCGATCTTTGGATATAATTCATCATACAGGCTGCGGATCACAACTTCATCAATTTTTCTTCGCTCCGTAGAAAGAACCAGACGTTCCGTAAATGAATCCAATTGCAGGATATTCCCTTCCCATGGCAACTGCAAAACACATTTTCTGCCGCCTTCTGTTAACTGCATATACTTATTATACTTACGCATATTATCACGAAGATCATTATCAAACATGGATATCAGATCCTCCGGGCATTCCTTTAATGCCGGTATGCGCAGCTGCAGTGCCCCGATCAGATAGTAGAAATCCGGTTCGATCTTTCCCTGTTCCATTAACAGCTTCAGATCTTTTTTGGAGGAAACAATAATGCGGACATTCAAAGCATGGATTTCCTGGGCATCCGTACTGATCATCCTCCATGGCAATAAAAGGCGCACAATCTGATGCTGCACATAGGGATCCAACGCTTCCACCGCCTTCAGATAAATAGTTCCATGATTCGCTTTTCGAAGAGCTCCAAACGGGGATCCTTCCGGTGTATCCTCTAACTCCTGCGGCGTCTTTTTAAACAGAACATCCATCTGATCTTCCTTTGGTATTCCTGCCAGATCAAGACTGACAAAGGGTCCCTCTTTATGACTGCTGTTATTATGGATTGCTTTTGCAAGCATGCCGCCGTCATTTCCGGCGGGGACCAAAAGCAGAATCGGTCGGTCGGATAAGGAATAGATCCGTGCCTGACGGATCACTTCCTGCATGGCTTTACTTGCAGCGGGAATCTCTGCAAATGTAACTCCCGTGGTAAAACCACGAAGAAACATTCTTTTTGCACCGCCTTCCGAAATATCTTCCTTATTATATTTACGGATTGCAATGATCGCACCTGTAATCTTCAGGTCATAACGACTGGGTGCGATCAATGCCATCCAGGCTTCTCCTTTTAGATTTAATGAGGTTGAAATCTGTTCACTTTCTCCGGCAAGTATCTGCTCTATGGTCTTTGGATCGATTTGCGGAAGCACATCTATGATATTTTCTCCCATCAGGACACTTTCTTCTTTTTCCAGAAGACGGGTAGCCAACCGGTTTACCACAATGATCCTTCCTTCGTTATTAATACGGATCACACCGTTAAAGGAAGTATCCATCATGGTTTCAAACTGCTCGTCGCTTCGAATCTCGTTTTCAAGCATTCTGGCCATGTTTACCGTTGTATCCATAGCCTGAATAACGGATTCCTTCGTTGTGGAATAGTATAAATTCAGATATCCTCGGTTTGCTGCAGCTTCACATACATCATGTCCGCCAATGATAATATCCGGCTTCATCTCTTCCACATCCCACATGACTTCCCCGGTTTCATCGAGTTCCTGTACATAACGAACTTCCAGCTGTACACCAAAAAGTTCTTCCATATAAGTCATATCCGGAAGCATGTTTTCAAAGCATACGATCAAAACCTTTGGATGCTTTTTCTTTGTGATCTCTTTTGTTTTCTGTAATAGCAGTCCGATTTCCTGATTCGTCAGGTGCACATCCACAACCGGAATTTTCAGAAACTGTCGAATCAGCATTGCCTGCTTCCCTCGTGATACAATGATCTGTGCACCGGCATCTACCGCAGCCCTCGCTTCATTTACCGTATCAACCGTATAGATGTTTTTTGCATAAACAACATCCAGCCCTGCTTTTTTTGCAGCCTCCAGTCCGGTTTCCACCATCTGATCTTCCGGAAAAAGCATCGCTACCTTTACCATAGTTCCTCCTCTTTTTGGATAACAGCTATCAACTGAGAACTATTCTCCCTCTATCCTTTTTCGTCAAAGTTATTCTTAAACCTTACTACGCTCGAAAAATGCTTTGCATTTTTCTCGTTGGTTATATTAATTGCGGACCTTATACACTATAGAGTCCTGTTATATCTGTTATAACAAAGCTTCTGTATTATTTCAACTTTTGAAATGCTGCATTTCATTTCATGAAACATTAAATCTATTATACAGTTTCTTTCCCCTCTTCTTGGTTCTTCTGTCCATAGATTCCGAAGGCATGATTTTTTACAATCAAAAACAGAGAATTTATCTTATAAGATACATATGTAAAATATGTAAATTTTTTAATTTCCTAATATTAATTTGAGCATGTTAATTTATTTCATGAGCAGGAGGGATCTATGTCAGTACATGTAATTTCAGAAGCAAACCGTTGTCTTGGATGCAAGCGTCCCCTTTGTGTGGAAGGCTGTCCAATCCATAATCCGATTCCTCAATTTATTGCCGCATTTAAGGAAAATAAACTGAATGAAGCAGGACAGATGATCTTTGAAAACAATCCCATGTCCATTGTATGCTCTCTGGTATGTAATCATGGCAGTCAATGCGAAGGCCATTGTGTTCAGGGACGAAAGGGTGTGCCGGTTCATATTTCCAGTATTGAAAATTATATTTCCGACACCTATTTTGATAAGATGAAGATTGAATGTGCTCCGTTTAACGGGAAGTCTGCCGCCATCATCGGAAGCGGTCCGGCGGGAATCACGGTTGCCATTCTTCTTGCAAAGCAAGGCTATCACGTTACAATCTTTGAATCTAAGGATAAGATTGGCGGTGTAATGCAATACGGTATTCCGGAATACCGACTGCCAAAATCCATCTTAGAGCGTTATCGTAAGAAGCTTCTTTCCATCGGGGTTTCTTTCCGCCCCAACACCACCATCGGCGGTGCTTTGGAAATTCAGGATCTGCTGAATGACGGATACGGTGCAATCTTTATCGGCACCGGCGTATGGCGGCCGAAAAAGCTTGGGGTACCAGGAGAAAGTCTTGGAAATGTGCATTTCGGTATTGATTACCTTGCATCCCCGGATGCCTTTGAACTCGGAGAAAATGTTGCAGTGATCGGATCCGGCAATACCCGCAATGGATGTAGCAAGAACAGCATTACGACACGGTGCTATAAATGTAACCATCTATTCCCGCGGAAATACTATCAGTGCTGCACCTCATGAAGTAGATTATGCAAGATTGGACGGTGCCGATTTTGAAATGGATATGGAAGTGGTAAAGATTACTCCGAAGGGACCTGTTTTTAATAAGCGAATCCGTGATGAGGAAGGAAATGAGACCGGCTTTAAAAAGAACCCTGTACATGTATCTGCTGATTCCACCATTGTCTGCGTCAGTCAGGGCCCGAAAAACAAGCTCATCTCTACGACACCGGGACTGGAAGGAAATGACCACGGACTTCTGATCACAGAAGAAACCGGCGAAACCACGATCCCCGGTCTTTTTGCAGCAGGCGATGTCGTTTCCGGTGCAAAGACCATTGTGGAGGCTACTGCAAAAGCAAAGGAAGTTGCAGAGGCGATGGATCGATATATGCAGAATCTTCCGGAATAAAAGCACTTAAACAGACCGCTGCCAGCTGCATCGAAAACGTTAGAAAGCATCGCACCCCCTAAATGATTTTTAAAAGAAGGGGGGGTGCGATGCTTTTATTCCTGATAGACTTTCAAAAATATTCAGGAAAAATATTTTAGGATATTAGGAAAAATATTTCCGAAAAATAATTTTCTTCTGTATTTACTGCTGGCCGTAATAAGCATTCTTGCCATGCTTTCTGTAATAATGCTTATCCTGCAGTTCCTGTGGTGCCGGTGCCACCTGCGGATTGATCATCTCACATCTGGCTGCCATCTTTGCACACTCTTCTAATACAACTGCATTATGTACCGCTTCGTGGGCATCCTTGCCCCAGGTAAACGGACCGTGGTTTTTGCAGAGAACTGCCGGTACGGCAGCCGGATCCAGATTCTCGGTTTCAAAATAATCTGCAATTAAAATACCGGTATTTAATTCATAGGCTTCATCGATCTCTTCTTTGGTAAGATTTCTGACGCACGGAACAGCTCCGTAAATATAGTCAGCATGGGTTGTGCCGTAGCATGGAACATCTCTGCCGGCCTGTGCCCAGCTTGTTGCCCATGAGGAATGGGTATGTACCACGCCTCCGATTTCGGGAAATCGATTATAAAGGACCATATGAGTTGCGGTATCGGAAGAAGGATTGTAACGTCCCTCTACCTTATTTCCCTGCAGGTCAACAACTACCATGTCATCCGGTGTAAGCTTATCGTAATCCACGCCGCTTGGTTTGATTACAAAAAGTCCCTTTTCACGGTCGATGCCGGAAACATTGCCCCATGTAAAGGTAACAAGTCCATACTTCGGAAGAAGCATATTTGCTTCGTAAACTTCCTTCTTTAACTGTTCTAACATTTTATTCTACCTCTTGTTCAAAATGATTTATCTTAGTGAAATACCTTTGCTGCAGTCTGTTCGATCACAGCACTTTCCTTAAACTTCTTTGCGTAGGTATTAAATCCTCGCCGCATCTTCCGGATCGGGATTTACCGTTTCAATTTCAGAATCACCAAATACTTTATCTGCAAGATAATCCTCCAATGCTTCGTTTTCATCTTTGTTTACAGCATAGGCAGCCAGCACTGCCATTCCCCATGGGCCGCCTTCTCCTGCCGTTGACATAACAGAGATCGGAGTATCAAGTGCTGCTGCAAGGAAATTCTGTGCAACGCCCTTTGTCTTAAAGATACCGCCATGTCCGTAGATCGTATCGATGGAGATATTTTCTTTTTCTTTTAAGATATCCATACCAACCTTTAAGGTTGAAAAAGCGGTATAAATGTGGCTTCTCATAAAGTTTGCCAATGTGAAGTTTGCGTCAGGCGTACGAACAAACATCGGCCGACCTTCTTCACATTCCATAATGTTTTCACCGGAAAGGAAACCGTAGGAAAGTAATCCGCCGCAATCCTTATCACCTTCTAAGCCATTCGATACAATGTGCCGTAAAGCTCGTTTCCGGATACATTGACGCCGAAAGCCTTTAATGTTTCTCCAAACAGATTGACCCATGCATTTAAATCACTGGTACAGTTATAGCATGCACCATGGCAACCGGACTTCCGTCCGGTGTTGTTACCATATCAATGACACGGTAATAATCTTTCATATCACGGTCAAGAACGACCATGCCGAATACGGATGTTCCGGCAGATACATTACCGGTCTTCTGCTTAACACTGTTGGTAGCAACCATGCCGGTTCCGGCATCACCTTCCGGCGGTGCAAGAATACAGCCTGCTTCAAGATCACCGGCCGGGTCCAGAAGTTTTGCACCCTCTTCTGTTAAAGTCCCCGCATTTTCACCTGCCATAAGAACCTTGGGCAGAATATCCTTAATATTCCAGTCATACTGCTGCACCTTAGGAAGTGCTGCAAACTTTGCCAGCATTTCTTCGTTATAGTTCTTAGTTTCGGCACTGATCGGGAACATACCGGATGCGTCACCCACACCCAATACCTTTTCACCGGTCAGCTTCCAGTGAACATAACCTGCAAGAGTTGTGAAGAAGTCAACCTTTGCAACATGCTCTTCCTGATTTAAGATTGCCTGATATAAATGAGAAATACTCCAGCGTTCCGGAATATTAAATGCAAACAGCTCACTTAATTCTGCTGCCGCCGCACCTGTGGTACTGTTTCTCCATGTTCGGAACGGAACCAACAACTTTCCTTCTGCATCAAATGCGAGGTACCCATGCATCATTGCAGAAAAACCGAGAGCTCCCAGTTTTGTAAGCTTCTCGCCATACTTTTTGGCAACATCCTTTTTCAGATTTGCATAAGCATCCTGCAGACCTTCCCAGATTTCTTCTTCAGGATATGTCCAGTAACCATCTGTCAGATGGTTTTCCCATTCGTGATCACCGCCGGCGATGGGTGTGTGATCTTCTCCGATCAATACGGCTTTAATTCTTGTTGATCCAAACTCGATTCCAAGAACTGCTTTTCCGGATGCGATCAATTCCTTTGCTGTCATAAGAGCCTCCCATAAATATTTAATAGTCTGAAGTTGTACATGTACGTGCGCGTGCACATGTTGTTATATGTATTATAACACGTATTTTTCGTGCATGTACAAAAATATGATTTATATAGGACCTTTTTTTATTTTTCATGAATTTCCCACAAAAATCATATCCCGGATTCAGTAATTTTTCCGTATACAGAAACCTGATTCCAGGATAAATGCACTTTTATAACTTTTTCAATCACCAAAAGTTAATTACGCAAACGGCATACTTTTAACGCAAACGGCAACTGTAAATAGGTCATATAATATTACTATTTTTTTCAGTATGGGGTATAATTAAAAAATCAAACAACATCACTTTAGTAAAGGAGTCTGCTGTTATGAGGATTGCATTAGTTGACGATGAGGATATCTTCCTTGATCAGTTAAATGATATTATCAATACAAAACTTTCCGAGCTTGGCATTGCCATTGACTGTCTGGATATGTTCCACTCTTCCGAAGAGTTTTTTGCGCACTGGGCGCCGGAAAAATATCATGTTGTTTTCCTTGATATTTATATCGATAATGACAACGGGGTTGATATCGCAAAAAAGATCCGTGAGACGGATTCGGATGTAGCTCTTGTCTTCTGTACAACAAGCAATGAGTTCGCAGCACAAAGCTACGAAGTCGATGCCCGCTATTATCTTCAGAAGCCGATTACGGAAGAGAATGTAACATCCATGTTAAAGCGCGTTAACTTTGCCCGATTGGAACAAAACCAGGCCATCACCCTGCCGGACGGTTATCGCTGTATTTTACATAAAATCCGCTACACCAATTACATTAACCACAGCGTTGTATATTACATTGACGGTGCAGAACCGCACAGCGTTTACATGTCCCATGCCGACGCGGAAAAGCTGCTGCTGCCCCACCCGGAATTCTGCACGATCAATAAAGGCAATATTGTAAATATGGCCATGGTAGAAAAAATTTCCAAAAATACCTTCCACATGAAAAACGGAGAGCTCTTACCGATCTCGCGTAGAAGATTTAAGGAAGTATCAGATCTATATGCAAATTACTTATTCAAAAAAATGGAGTCGGGATCGTAAGATCCCGGCTCCGTTTTTTCTTGTATTATAAAATTCGTTCCAGCATACGATGTACATTTTCCTCTGTCACAGGTTTTAACATGTAGTAGTTAATCCCAAGATTGTAGCATTGCATCGCATAGTCATTCGTTGCTGAGTAAAACACAATCGGAATTTCCTCGCTGATATTTCGGATCCGTTCTGCAAGATCAAGCCCCTCCGTATGGGAAAAACAGATTTCTGTAATGACACAGACATCTCCCTCCTTCAGCATATTACCGGAAAATTCATCCGGGGATGTCAGACAGATATATCTTGTCTCATCGCTCCCGGCAAACTGAGATATCTGTTTTTTTAATATGGAAAGCAGCTGCCTGCTGTCCTCTTCGTTTTGGTCAATGATAATGAACCGCATTCAAATACCTCACATTTCAAACGATATATATCCATAGTACATTCCCCTTACTTCATCATAAAAAATAAATGTGAAAAGTAAATATGTTTTACCCGAACGGTCAAAATATTACCCGAACGGTCAACTTTGTGTACGCATGCAACGAAGTGCATATCTTGCCTGACCGCCGTTCGTACACGTAAATAATGTAAGATCATATTCCGACTCGATCATTTCACTGATCTGCGTGGGTGCAAGGACCTCATTTTCTGCCACCTGGTATGAATATTCCTCTCCATTCATTGTAACAAACTGTATCACATCACCAACTTTCAGCTGATGCAGCTGTCCAAAATGTCTTCGGTAATTATGGGCCGCAATAACCAGATTATGATCTTTTGCCGAACCGGTATAACGGCAGGGTCCGGTTTTCAGCAGGTCATCGGTCAGTTCAGTTATTACCGGCAGTTCCAGCCCCAGGGCCGGAACCCGAATTGTTCCGATATAGGAGATTCCATCAATTTCCACCTCAGACGTAAGATCAGATTCTGATGTACCATCTGTGACTGTATCCAATGTATCCTGCTCATCACGATACTCTTCTATTTGCGCGACGGCATTGGATGCTGCATCCTTCGCCCGGTTACTGTCCCACAGATTATAGGAAAGGAGCGCAAGGGCACAAAAAAGGAGCAGGATACCGATGCCGCTTACAACATTACCATTCAAACGTCTTCGCTTCATATCCATGCTCCTTTTGTGCTAATTTTTATTTTTTCGCAGTTCCATAATATACCCTGCAGCATAAAGCAGCAGTCCCAAAACAAAGAGTACCGGCACCGGCCACCATAAAACTCCTGTCTGCGGAAGGATACCGGCAGGTTTTACAGGTTTTGGTGTGTCTTTTGGGGTATCATTTGTGGGAGGGATTTCTGACGGAGTTTCCGGGGTGATCATTTCCGATTTCGATTCTACGGTTATATGATAATTATCTGCTTCCTCACTCCCCGGAAGAGATACGATCACAGGATTTGCAGTAAATACTTTACCCTCCGAAGTAGTAAAAGCCTCCGCCTGAATAAAGTAATATCCGGGAGCCAGGTTAGAAAACGTTACAAGACCTTCCGCATTTGTGCTGCCGGTCGCATATGCCCCAATCCCATGATTCGTGATCATGCTTCCGATATTTTCAGCAAAAGCTTCTGCCTCATCCGCATTCGTGATCAAATCTGCCGCCAACGGAATTTCACTTTCATATGTACTGAAATCGCCGACATAGTACGCATTTCCCTCTGCATCAAATTTTTCAATCTGATACAGCGAATACGAGATTCCCTGTCCTTGTTTTTCTTTTACACGGATGGAACCGGTTTTTGTAATATCGACTTCTCTGTTGGTAAAAATCCCTTCCCCCGCATTCTCTGCTGAGGCGGCATTTACCGGAATATACTGTATACCAACAACCTGAATCGCCAAGAAGCAAAACAACAGGCAAACTGCCCGAAGGATATTTTTAATACTCTTTTTTCTGTTCATGCTTAAATCCTTTCTTTACCTGTATTCATGCATCTCTTTATCCATTGATATATAACCCATGCTGTAAAAAATACAATCGCCATAACGATTAATGCTGCAAGAACAGGTGACAGCTGATCAACATCATTTTTTATTTCATTCACATCAAAAGACGGGTATACCCTGTGCCCCCGAACCAATAGACGATGTGAATTGATTCCGTACGGTGTGCAGGTGATCAGTGTGCAATAATCTTTTCCCTGTTCCGGCAGAAGGTCATTTGCCTCCTCCGGCAAAACAACTTTAATCTGATCTACCTCATAATATAAAATCTCATTCAGTATATGAATGATAAAAATATCTTTCTCCTGCAACTGGTCAAGATCTGTAAAAAGCTTTGCACTCGGAAGTCCAGTGTGTCCGGAGATAACACTGTGAGTGCCCTCCCCTCCCACCGGAAGGGATGTCCACTCCAGATGTCCGGCTGCAGTTTGCAATACGGATTCATCGGTGCCGTGATATATGGAAAGAGAGATAGATATTGAGGGAATTTCAATATACCCCATAACACCGCTTCCGTTTATATTCAGTATGGATTCATATTCTGCAGCGTGCTCAATTGCAAATGCTGCTTTATCCGAAGCAGCCAGAAGGCTTTCATTGTAGGATCTGGCTTTTGCAAGTGCTTCCTCCATGGCCTCTGTATCAATTTCCTGAACAATATCTTCATAAACTGCAACTGCACGGGACGTATGTGCCTTATTCCACAGATTACTTATGGTTGGATAAGACAACAGCGCAGCTCCTGCGATCAGGAGGACCACCAGTATGAAATTAATGATTTTATTTCTCATGGAAGCCCTCCCCAAATTCATCTGCTAATGAACGGATTACTTTTTATTCCGTCATTTAATGAATTGTTTCTGAATTACTTTCTGATGCGCTTCTTGCCAACGAGTACAGAACCTGCACCGATTACAAGGATTCCTCCTACCGTGTAGAGAAGTGCAGTTCCCATACCACCGGTTTCAGGAAGATTAGAACCTCGCTTGTTGACGATCTTGTTTGTTGTAAAGCTATCTTCTGCTCCGTTCAGGTGTCTTGTAAGGCTGACAACCTCAGCCTTTGAGGCATTTTCTTCCTTATGTGTCGCCTTGATCTCAATTGTCATATCAGCCGCTTTGTTATAGTCGCCCGGTGCCTGTGTCTCCACAAGGGTATATGTTCCGGCATCGAGTCCCTTGAATACAAACTTACCACTGGCTGTTGTAATAATCGTATCAAATACGGTCTCGCCATCTGCAACTGCATCATCTTTTGCTCTGACATATACACCCTCTTCTGTACTTGTAAACTTGAGTACTTTATCACCTTCCTTAATCTGGAAATGTGCACCGGCAAGAGCTGTCTTTTCATCATTACCAACCTTAAAGTTCTCAAGGTCATATGTAAAAACGAATACGGTATCTTCTTCTGAATCATCGGTATCGGTTGGCTTTGTTTTTCCGTCACCTGTTACATTCGGATTGTTGGAATAAGTTAACTTTGCCTTATTCTGATTATTATCCGCCCCCGGTGCTGCAGAGGAAACAGCTGCTTTTTCATTCAGATGTGCATTATAAACAACATCAACGGAAACATTGACAAGAGAATCCCCTAACTCATGATCCTTTAAAACCTGCTTTAAATCCATGATCTCAATGGTAAAGGTCTGGTCTGCATCGCTTACGGTTCCGGCCGTCGGTGCACCTGTCACCTTATACTCACTCTCATTTAATTTCACCGGAGTACCGTTTGGAAGTGTTACATATACTTCCATACCGCCATCATAAGTAACTTCCTTTGATAAAGTATCGGTAAAGCCAAGGTAATAGTGTGCATAATCGTTGATTTCCTTATTTGCCGGTAACTTTGCATTCAAACGGAACTGGAACACCTCATTAATGGAATGATCTGCTGTTTCTGACCATACACCGCCCTTATCTGTCAGTGTATTCGCTGTATTTACATCGAGATGGGTTTCTGCGCTTTCATCCAATACAGTTTTGTCAAAATTCGGTTTTGCCGACTTTGGAGTTACCGTAATTCCTTCACCGGCAGCTTTTACGATATATGTACTGTAAGAATCGTCTGTTGGATTTGACTTATCCTTGATGAGATAGTAACCGTCTGCAACTTCCAATGTTCTTGTAGTTACATCTTTACTAAGTGCAATGCTGTAAGTCGGAGTGGTGTCGGCTGTGTTGTAATACTTAGTAATGGATTCCAGCTTTTTCTGGTCACTTTCATTACTGCCGATTCCGGTTAACTCATTTAAGATCTCATCCTTTACGAGGGTTCCTGCCTCTGCACCGTTTGCTTCATAAGCACTGTCAGCACCCCATTTGATTTCAGAAAGCTCTCCGTTTTTGTAAGTACCTGTAAAAATCTGATATACATCATAGGTATGTCCGTTATTCGATTTCTCTGTAAAATCCAGAGATGCTGCAAAGGCCGGAATAGATGTTGACATTGCAACTGCTGCTGCCATTGCTGTAAACGCGATTCTTCTCATTCTGTTCTTCATAAATGTTGTCCTCCCTGACAATCGTAAATTTGATATTTGTTGGTATTGGTATATATCTAAAGGATGCTTTCCCGCTCTCGACGTCTCTGTCGGAAAAACTTCCTGATATTCTTTCATCAGCGGCTTTTTTGATAAAGCCGATTATTCTTTAATCGGCGGCTCCTTCGATAAAGCCGATGCGGCTGATCGGTGCGATCCGCAAAATTACTTTCCCGGTCAGTTGCTCTTTGGAAATGCAGCCAATCAAGGAATTTCTGGAATCTGTCACCTGTTCTCTGTTATCACCGAGAACAAAGTACCTTCCGGCAGGAACCTGATAGGGATATTGGATATCACCTTTGGAATAAGATGTTTCTTTTGAATATGCTGCATCTAAATAAGACTCTTCCAATTCCACATTGTTTACAAATACGCTTCCGTTATCATCAATATCGATCCAGTCACCCTGAACACCGATACATCTGCGGATCAAAATCCGGTTTCCAAAGTAAAAAGCAATCACATCGCCTCTTTCGATATTTGTTGTATTTACCGAAACCGTGATATCCTTTTCCTGCAATGTTGGTGCCATGGAATCACTTTTGATTACCTGAACGGAGATGAAAAAGAAACAGATCATAAGTACTGCCGCTGCAGCAATTACAGATATAACAAGCGATAAGTGAAATGGTTTTTTTGATTTCGTTTCCTTTTTCATATCTTTTTTTCTCTGTCCTTTCCTTTGATGAGTACACTATAACAGCAGCCTTATCATAAAAAAAGGGGTTTTACTCTAACGGTTCATTTGCTACTCAAAGGGCATCATTTTTTTATTTTTTTATCATTGAAATGCCAAATATCACTGTATTTTCAGCATTTGCGGACGATTTACATAACAAAAAAATCCGGCATCACTCTTGATAAAGTAATACCGGATCCAAATATCAGGTTAAGAATGTATTGGCGTACGCCTTTGTCGTTTTGTCCTGATTTTATTATGAAATATAGCGTTTTTATTACAGAAACCATTTTTGTACAAATCAGTTTCCGAAACCCGTTCACTAAGTCTTATTCCTCCAGCATAAGACGCAAGCAAAACTGATCATACACCGCAAGAAATTCTTTCATTCCTTTTTTTGTCAGATGCACATCATGACCGTTTGTTAAAATAACAGAATTATTATCCACATTTTCCACCTGATACAGATTGATCAGTATTTCCTGGGAGACCTGATAAAAAAACGGATATATACTTCCCCAGTCCTCATTCATCTCCGAATGCCCGGTTACAATATAGTGCTGTTGATTCTTCAGATAATATACTGCGGTATTCCCCTTGTGCCTGATATAACAAATATCCTGCAGCGTACACGTAACATCACTGTCGATTGTTACAAGCCAGTTTTTGGAGCTTATCTTTTGCAGCACAATTTCCATCATATGATAAAATTCTGATTCGGTAAGAGGTTTCTGTACAAAATAAGCCGCATTCACTTCATAGGTTTCCATTGCATGACTGTTCATCCTGCTTACAAAAAATAACCGGAACCGCACCATCATATTTCCGAATTTTACGTGCCAGCAGAATTCCGTTGGTATCAGATAATACAAGATCACAAATGATCATAATGTATTCTCCCTTTTCATGTTTTTGCTGCCAGAAGTCATCTCCGCCGGAATAACATTCAACCTTCACATGTAATATGCCGATCCTTGCAAACCATATTTCCAGCCATCTTTTCATTTGATTGGAAAATGCGCTTTCACTGTCCACAACCGCGATTCTGATATCATCACCTCCTCTCTTTTAAACTTATTCGTTTTCACTTGTACTCATTGCCCTGCATTCATTATAAACAAGTTCCGGGAGAGGCATGCACGATTCACGTAAACGGATTGTATTTTACGTAAACGGGTAAACAGACAATAACGCCGGTAGTAAAACAGGCAGTAAAACAGGCAGTAAAAAGCCCCGTGAACATTACGCTCACGGGGCTTAAAAAATACATGATTAATATACAGAGATTAAACTCTCTTAAGATAATCGCCTGTTCTTGTATCGATCTGGATTACGTCATCAACGTTAACAAATAACGGAACCTGAACAGTTGCACCTGTCTCAACGGTTGCCGGCTTGTTAGCGCCCTGCGCTGTGTTGCCTGCGAAGCCCGGCTCTGTCTCAGTAACCTGAAGCTCTACGAAGAGAGGAGGCTCTACTGCGAATACTTCACCCTGGTAAGAAACAACCTTGCACATCTCGTTTTCCTTAACGAACTTAAGTGCATCACCGATGTTCTCTCTTGCGATTGCGATCTGATCATATGTCTCTACGTCCATGAAGTAGAAAAGATCACCATCGTTATAAAGATACTGCATATCCTTACGGTCGATACGTGCCTGTGGGAACTTCTCAGTCGGGCGGAAAGATGTTTCTACAACACCACCGTTCTTGATATCCTTAAGCTTTGTACGTACGAATGCAGCGCCCTTACCCGGCTTAACATGCTGGAATTCGATAACCTGGCAAACCTTGCCATCATACTCTACTGTGACACCATTTCTGAAATCACTTGCTGTAATCATAGTTGTCCTCCTTAATACATGACAATAGATGATTTTGTTT
>ADGC01003085.1_pt1 | contig 20496 bp, 13 predicted proteins | sample 268048 | NCBI WGS metagenome assembly ADGC01 (sample SAMN02954255, study PRJNA42359) | wallaby gut metagenome | biome: terrestrial; feature: wallaby; material: gut; isolation source: foregut contents of Macropus eugenii | host: Notamacropus eugenii | place: Australia
ATTATTTTTATTTTTGGATGATAAGTATATAGAAATCAATGAAGCCTTAAATAAGATTAGAAAAGAATACATTAAAATTTTTAATCAAGAAGTACAAGATGTTCTCAAAATTTTCTTACCAAATAATGATTTAATAATAGAATTATCTCCGGGATTTAAAGAAGGAAATTTAAGAGAACAATTAAATTCAGCCATGAGTAGAGAGTTTGCTTTTGGATATTCATTATATGGATGTGGTAAAGCAGATATAAAGATTAGACAAAAGAATATTGATGTAATTGATATTTTATCTAGAGGACAAAAAAAATTATTAGTTACAGCTTTAAAATTAGCTCAAGGAAAAATATATTCAAAATTATGTGGTAAACGATGTGCTTTTTTAATTGATGATATATCTTCAGAATTAGATGAACAAAATTTAAATAAACTTTTTAGTTATATTGTTGAACTAAAAAATGATCATCAATTTTTTATAAGTTTACTTAATAATAATTCAAAATTCATAAAAGATAATAAAGATATCATTAAAGAGTTTTCAATTAAAACAGGTAATATTGAAACTAAATAATTTCTAAAAACAATGTTTCACGTGAAACATTGTTTTTCTTTTTATTCTTATTCTTATTCTTTTGTTTAAGTTTCTTTTTTTATTTAAAGAAAGAGTAGGGGAGATTGGGTTAAACTTAATTTTAATCTATACAGTTTTTTTATAATTAGTTCTATTATAACAGTTATAATTTAAATGCAAATGAGTATGTGTATATGTTGATTTCATAAAAATTGAAAATAGTATTTTTCTAGTTTTATATTTCTAAAATTCCTGTCGTTAGTATCCTTAAATTTGTTTATTAAAATATTTAAAATTTGAATTATTGTTTCACGTGAAACAATAACTTAATAAAATAATATCTACTTAAAAATAATTTTTAATTTAATAATTTTGAATTATTTTATTAAATTTTTCTGTTACGGCGTGATTGAAATTTCTTATTTTATATTAAGAAGTTTTATGGTTTTAAAGCTACTTTTTATTATTTGAAAATTAAAATGTTTCACGTGAAACATTTTGTTTAGTAATTTATTTATAGATGAAAAATAAAATATTACCAAAATAATAACTAAAACTTAAAAAAGTACTTTTATTCTTATGACATAGATTTGGAAGTAATTTTAATTTGCTTAATTAAAATTTAAATAAAAAGTCATTGTTTCACGTGAAACATTTCTATATTTATACGTCTCGTAAATAAAATAATATTATTTTTATTAAAATTATAAATATCATTTTTATGAAAAATTCATGTTATACATTTTTATTTTTTCTTCTTATTGTTTTAAATTTTGTAATTTTTTAGGCAAAAAAAACTTAAAAATTTTCATGTAAAACATTAGATAAAATACTAAAAATTTATCCATAATTTTATTAAAAATAGTATTGTTAGAAGGTGCAAAATAATGTGTTTTTTGAGTGTTTTACTTGATGTAAAAATGGCTAAAAAAGTGAAAATATGATAAAATATATGCGGTTTTTAAATAAAGTTTAAATATATTTTTTTATCGAATTAGAAAAATAATTATTGTGTTTTTTACAAAAGAGAATTGGTCTTAAATGAGCGAAGAATCTAACTACAGTAGTGGATCTATAAAAGTTTTAAAAGGTCTAGAAGCAGTACGTAAACGTCCTGGTATGTATATTGGTGATACTGACGATGGTTCTGGTTTGCACCATATGGTATTTGAAGTTGTAGATAACTCCATCGACGAAGCTCTAGCAAAATATTGTGACACTATAAATGTAAAAATTCATGCAGATGGTTCTGTAAGTGTTAGAGATAACGGGAGAGGTATTCCTGTTGATATCCATCCTGATGAAGGTGTATCTGCTGCAGAAGTTGTTATGACAGTTCTTCATGCTGGCGGTAAATTTGACCAAAATTCATATAAAGTTTCTGGTGGTCTTCATGGGGTTGGTGTATCTGTTGTTAACGCATTATCTGATAAATTACTTTTAACAATAAGACGTCAAGGACATGTATGGCAACAAACATATCTTGACGGTGGTCACCCAGAAGCTCCTTTAAAAGCTATTGGTGATACAGAAGAAACTGGTACAGAAGTAAGATTTTGGCCAAGTAAAGAAGTATTTAACAATAATACAGAATTTCATTTTGAAATCTTAGAAAAAAGATTAAGAGAATTATCATTCTTAAATTCTGGTGTGAAGATTGTTCTTGAAGATGAACGTGATCATAAAGAAGAAGTTTTCCACTATGAAGGTGGTATTGAAGCATTTATAAGATATCTAAATAAAGGTAAAAATACTTTATACGATAGCGTGTTTGTTTGTTCTAAATATAATGAAGAACACGGTATAAATGTAGAAATCGCATTGCAATGGGTTGATTCATATAATGAATCTATATTCTGTTTTACTAATAATATACCACAAAAAGATGGTGGTACCCATAAAGATGGTTTTAAGAGAGCAATTGGTCTTACTGTAAAATCATATATTCAAAATGAAAAAGTTTTAACAAAGAAACAAAAAGTAGATATCAACTTTGATGACTGTCGCGAAGGGGTTGCTGCAATTGTTTCTGTTAAGGTTCCTGATCCAAAATTCTCTTCACAAACAAAAGATAAATTAGTTTCTTCTGAAGTTGCCGATGTTGTATCTTCAATTGTGAGAGAAAAGTTCGCGGAATATTTAATAGAAAATCCAGAAACAGCTAAAAAGATCGTTGAGAAAGTTGTTCAAGCTGCTATCACAAGAGAAGCGGTTAGAAAGGCTAGAGAAACATCTAAAAAGACTACAATAAGTTCATTACCTGGTAAACTTTCCGATTGTGTAAATAAAGATCCTGCTGTTAGAGAATTATATATAGTCGAAGGGGATTCGGCTGGTGGTTCTGCTAAGAATGGTCGTGAAGCTGAATTCCAAGCTATTTTACCTTTAAGAGGTAAGATTCTTAATGTTGAAAGAACAAGTTTCAATACCATGTTAAAGTCTGAAACAATAGGTACTTTAATTACAGCATTAGGATGTGGCATTGGTAAAGATATGTATAATCCAGACAACTTTAGATATCATAAAGTTGTAATAATGACCGATGCCGACGTCGATGGTGCTCATATTAGAATTCTATTATTAACATTCTTCTATAGACAGATGCCTGAAATCATTGAAAGAGGATATGTATACATTGCTCAACCACCATTGTATAAATATACTTCTGGTAAACAAGTTAAGTATATTCTTGATGAAAAAGAAAAGAATGAGTACGAAACTTCATTAGCATTAAATTCAGCTGAACTTTATGTTAATAGCCAAACTGCTCCAATTTTTGGTGAACAGTTGGAAAAGATTTTCTTAAAGTATGCTAACATTTTCTCTTTACTTCGTCGTTTAGATAGAAAATATCCTTCTGTGCTTACTAAGGAATTAATGTTTGTTGATGCCTTAACAGAAGAAAAAATGAAAGATGAAAATTTAGTAAGAGAATGGATTGCAGAATATCAAGCAAGATTACATTTACTTGAAAATCCTGGTTTAACATATACTGTTACTGTTGAATATAATCAAGAACAAGGAGTATATCTACCAAAAGTGTTAATGTCTCATTTTGGTGTAACACATACTTATTCTTTAGCTTATGAATTCTTTATGAGTTCTGATTATTATCAAATACTAACAGTTCAAAAAGACATTTATCAATTGCTAGAAAATGATGCTTATCTCATGATTAAGGATAAGCGTTATGATAACCTTAGAGACTTTGGTGTTGTTCATGATATATTGCTTAAACAAGCAATGAGTAATGTTGAAGTACAACGATACAAAGGTCTTGGTGAAATGAATGAGGATCAATTATACGAAACTACAATGGACCCTGAAAATCGTATATTCTTAAAGGTTACAATAGATGATGCTATTGAAGCTGATAAGGCATTTTGCGATTTAATGGGTGAAGATGTAGCACCTCGTAAAGAATTTATTTCAGAAAATTCTCATTTAGCAGAAATTGATTCTTAATTTTTAAATTTTACAAGATTTATAGAAAAGGCATGATTTTAAATCATGCCTTTTTTATGTAAAAAAACAAAAAATACATACTTATTTTTTAAGAAATAAAATTAATTTTTGATAGTTTATTTACATCTCATAAAATAATAAACAAATAGTATAAAATACAAGATATTAGTATTAGAAATAAAAAGGTTCAAGAGGATTTTTACTAATGTCATTTTTTAATAATATATTAAAGTTTGCCGTTACAGGAGCTTGTTTAGGTGTTCTTGCTAATGCATCTTATGCAAGTAGCGATTATGGATACAGACAAATAAACCCAACAACTTCTGAACAAAGTAAATTCTTCTGAGTACAAATTTGTATATAGCTTTGCTGTTGTTACAGAAGGCCCAAGTGGCATGAATAAAAGAAATGAATTTGATGCTCTTTATATTGCTTTAAAGAAAGCTCATAAAGATGATAAATTAACACCTGAAGGTGAAAAATTCTTTTCTTTAATTGATAAGCTTTATAATCGTTTAAGAGCTGTTCCTCAAGAAAGTTTAACTGAACTTGGAGCAAAACAAGTAAATAATATTGGTCAGTTATATGCGCAAGGAAGACTAGATTATATTAAGTCTAAAGCTGATTATGATAATAATATTTCAATATTGTTCTCATATGGTGATGATTTATCTTTAAGAACAGGTGAACAATTTGTTTTAGGTATGACAAAAGCTTTAGGCCCAAATTATGAAGTAATTTTTGAACAAAATTTTGATGGAGATACATTAGCAGCTTATCGCAAGAAAGACTATAAAAACTATTTAAATAGTAATGCTGATTTAGATAAAGCTATTGGTCGTTTAAAATATGATAAAGCTAATGAAAGTCTTGCTCAAAAAAATGGTACTCAAAGAGATAAAGGGGTACTACAGAGAATTTTTAAGAAAGAATTGGTTGATGAAATTACTCATATAGGTTTAATTGATCAAGTTCGAAGAGTAAAAATTGAAGATAAAACAATTGTGGAAGCAATCTACGATTTATATAAAATCTTACCAAGTTATGATCAAAAACTAGCAGAAACAGTAACTAATTTCTTAAATGATTATATTATGCGTGAATCTGAAAGAGTGTATTTGGCTAGGAGAGAAAATGCAGAAGCTTTCTTCCAATATGGTCCTGGTTTTATTGGTAATATGATTACTCAAAATTCTGGTAAAGCTGTAGAAGATGATATTGGTAGAGAATTAGAACGCTTTATAGAAAATTCTTCTATTGAAGAAGCTGTAAAATTATATTTTACAGATCATCGACAAATGCTAAATATTTTAAGTTTCTTATTATCAGATTCATTGGCTCCAAAATTCAAAGCATCTGATATTAACACTTTAAGTGTGGAACGTTCTTCATTCTTTAACTTAGGTGACTTAATACCTATGAATACCATGTTAGTATTTGATGTTTATAGAGATAAGAGTGATGAATTAGTCTTAAAAGTTATGCTTAATGGTAAGGACTTAAAGTTAAGAAAAGGTTGTTTCCCTGTTGCTGAAGGAAGTTACTTCTATAAATGGTCATCATTAAATGACTGTTTTATACATAATACAGGATTGTAATATTTTCAAAATTTTTATAAACAATCAGAAAGGAGAGCTACAAAAAGCTCTCTTTTTTTTGTCTTAATAAAAATTATAAGTGTAAGTTTGTTATATTGTGTTTTATATTTTTAATAGTTATTAAGTTAAATATGAGTTCATATGTTTCAAAAAAATACTAATGAAGAATTTTCTTTATTTGGAATTACTTGGCCATTATTTTTAGATCTGGCATTACATACTTTAACTTTATCTCTAAATTTATTGTTAGTTAGTAAAGTTTCTTTAGATGCCGTTGCAGAATTAACAGTTGGTAATCAAGTATTTGAATTTTGCATGATTGTTTTTAATTTTATTGGAGTTGGGGTGTGCGTTGTTACAGCCCAATCTTTAGGAGCAAAGAAATTAAATGATGTGACAAATATTGCGCACATTGGTATTTTGTCAAATATTATTATTGCAATATTAATAGGGATATTTATTTTTTGTTTTAATGAATATATTTTAGACTTAATGCAAATTGGTCCAGATTTAAGAGCTGGAAGTCAAAAATATCTCCTAATTATTATATTAGCTTTAGTTCCTGAAGCACTAAATTTAGTATTGGCTTCAATACTAAGAGGTTTTGGATATACTAGAGAATCAATGTTAGTATCTCTTGCGGTAAATACTATTACAGTAGTTGGTAATTTAATTTTTCTTTTTGGATTCTTGGGATTACCAAAAATGGGAGTTGCAGGAGTTGCATTAAGTACTGTTATTGGCAGAATAATCGGTACATTTTTACTATTTAAAATACTAAGTAATAGAACAAAAATTAAAGTAAAAATGAACCAAATGTTACTATGGAATAAAAATCTAGTAAAAAGAATTCTTGGTATTGGACTACCTGGTGCTGGTGAAAATTTATCATGGCACATGCAATTTATGGTGTGTACTTCATTTGTTGCAAGCTTAGGAGATATATATTTATCAACTCATGCAATATACTTCCAAATTTGTATTTTTATAATGTTATTTGCGCAATCTTTGGCTATGGGAACAGAGGTTATTATTGGTCATTATGTTGGAGCTTTTAAATTACGTAAGGTTTACAATCGTTTACTAAAAAGTTTAAAAATAGGATTTCTATGTACGATTATTATTGCATTAGGTAATGCGTTTGTTTTTGGAAAACCTTTGTTATCATTAATTTCAGATGATAAAGAAGTTTTAGAAATAGCTAAAAATCTCTTTCTGTTATCAATAATAATGGAGCCTGGTAGAATATTTAATATTATTGTTATAAACTCTTTACGCGCCACAGGAGATGCAAAATTTCCTTTGGTGATGGCATTAATATCAATGTGGGGTATTTCTATTCCATTGGGGTATTTTTTAGGTATATATTGTGAATTAGGATTGCTAGGTATATGGATAGGTTTCTGTGCTGATGAATGGTTCCGAGGCATTAGCATGTATATTCGTTGGAAAAGTCGTATTTGGGAAAAGAAACTTGTCTTAACTAAACGACCTAATCTATATCAATTTGCACATCAAAAATTAGTAAATGGGAAATAAAAGTATGATATGTGGTAGCTTAAAAGATATAACAATTCTAAAAAATTATAATTTGTTATCATTGGAAAATTTAATTAGTACAGCAATGTCTTTTTATAAAGAAAATCCTGATTTTGTTGGTAGACATACTCTTAAAGAAGGCTTAGTTTTTGCTAATTTCGACCAAGGTGCAACAGAAAATAAGGAAGCAAGAAGATTTGAATATCATAAAGATTTTCTTGATGTTCATATTATTTTAAAAGGTGCTGAAAAAATTGGTTTTAGAACATCATTTTTAAAAGATGAAGATTTAGTAGTGCCATTTGATGATGCAAAGGATCTTGGTTTCTTACAAGACTATCATAACGATTGTGACTACGTTACTTTAAATGAAAATGATTTTGCTATTTTTGCTCCATTAGAAATTCATAAACCTTTATGTGCTGTTGATACTCCTAAACCAATTAGTAAAATTGTGTTAAAAGTTCATAAAGATTATTTAATGAAATAAAAAATTTTAATAATAAAAATTAAATTGAAACAAGAAATCCCCAAAAGTATTTTTGTGGATTTCTTGTTTTGAAATTTTTCTTGTTAATAAAGAATATTATTCTGATACATCCAAAGTTTTAGATGTTCTAAATCTTCATCTGATAGCTTTATACTGATTACTTCACCTAAATTCTTTGGCGATAACAGTGAAAGATTGTGACTTTCTTGTTCGTTTACATAAAGCTTACTATAAGCTAAAGCATTAATATAAAATTCCTGTGACGGATCTGCTACTAAGGTTATAGTACTTTCAAAACTCTTATCAAATTGCCAATGTCTTAAAATTGCAGTTCCTAAGGAAATAGAAATTTTATCACAACATTCAGCTAACTCATCTTTAGTTAAAAACATGGAGGTCGCACCACCTTGCTTTTGAATGTAGTAGTTTTCTATTTGGTATAAGAATGGTAAATAGCATATATTTAGTAATGATGAAGCTAAAATTAAATAATCAAAAATCACAGGTGGAATTTTGCCATATTTGATTGAAGCCATCCCAAGAGCATAAGTACATAAACGATTAGAATATAATAATTTTTGAGTACAAAAATCATTAAGTAGTTTTAATTTAAATTTAAAATTTTGTTCAATTGCGAGAGCTAAAGCTAAGTGAAGAGAACTATTTACCCCTATTCTACTGATTGCGGTAGGAATTGATGTAACTGTAGTTCCAGGATTAGAATAGCGCATAGTTTGAGCTGTTCTAATAACTTGGCTTGTTATTCCTGTATCTGAACATATTATTTTGGTTAGTTCTTGTACTGATAAATTGGGATTATTTAATTCCTTACTAAGTATGTTGACATAGTCAGGGATACTAGGAATTTGTAATTCATCCTTTTTTAATTCTGCTGCTAATTTTTTTATAATAAAATCAATTTCAGGAATTATCATAATAAAACTCTTCTTTAATAGTGTAACTGTTTTATAATAAACTTTTATACGAAAAAAAAATTTGTTTAATGTTGTATTTATGAAAATTTAGGTAAATATTATGTCTGATATTAGACTTTCTGCAGAACAATTAAATCATAGATATCGTGGTATCCGTGGTTTATATGGTGATGAAAATTTTGCAAAATTGCAAAGTAAGCATGTTTGTGCCATAGGATGTGGTGGTGTTGGTTCTTGGGGAATTGAATGTTTAGCAAGAACAGGGGTTGGCCATATAACTATTATTGACCATGATACAGTTGATGATACCAATTGTAATCGTCAAGTTCCTGCGTTAAATTCGACTATTGGTCAATATAAAGCAGATGTATTAGCAGCAAGATTAAGAGATATAAATCCGAATATTGTTGTGGAAACAAAAAAAATTCTATTAACCAAAGAAAATATATCTCAAGAAGTGCCATGGAACGCAGATGTTTTTATTGATGCAATAGATGATATTGATGCTAAGTCTGCTATTGTTGATTATGCTTTAAAGCATGGAAAAAATATGATTACCGCAGGTGGGGCCGCTGGTAAAACCAATCCTTCTTTAGTAAAAAGCGCAGATTTAGTACAAGCAACTCATGACCATTTGTTAAGAAAACTTAGAACTGTATTAAGAAAAGAATATGGATATAGTAAATTAAAGAAAAAATATCATATTCCGGTTATATATTGTGCACAAGAACCACATATTTCAGATAGATCTTTAAATGATGTTCCTATTTATGGAGCAAGTATGTGTGTGACAGCAGTAGTAGGTTTAAATATTGCAGCTTGGGTATTAAATAAGCTACAGGAACAATAAAAATGCAAGATCATAGACTTATTGAATTTTTAAAAGGACAAATTGTTAAATTTTTAAATTTAAACAATATTGATATTTCTACAGGTTATTTTAAATGTCTAAATCCTAATCATAATGATTCCAAGAATTCAATGAGTTATGATGCAAAACAACAAGTTGTTCATTGTTATGGGTGTGGATGTTCTTATAATATTTTTGATTTAATAGGAATCTTTTATGGCATATACGATTTTGAAAAACAAGTTGCCTATGCCCAAAAAATATTGCTAGATAATAAGGAAAATAATAAGTTATCCACAACTTTATATGCAGATAAAGATTATACAATTCAAGTGCGTTCAATTAACGTTGAAGATGTTCAAGTTGAACATGAAAGTTATGTCGAACAATGTTTTAATCAGATATATGATACAGATCTCTTTGAAAAATATCATATTTCCTTAGATTTAGTAAACAAATTAAAAATAGGTTTTGAACCTTGTTTTAACTTTGATAAAAAAGAAGCCCAAGCAGTTATATTTCCTATTAGTGCGCAGAATTTTATTGCTTTAGATTTTAATGAAGGTAATTATTTCAATAGAAGTAATGATATTTTTGGAAAGATAAATAATGCAGATAAGTCTTTATTTATAGCAAAAGATGAATTTGAAGCTTTGTTATTAATCAATTTGGGTTTTTCTGCAATTGCTATTCATGAATTGTCGCAAGTTGATAATATTTTGAATGTTGTTGATAATTATCTTGTTAATAACATTTATATATTGATTGATTCTGAAGACTATAATTTAAATTTATGTGAATCTATATTTAATGTCACAAATGAAGATAATTTAAAATCTACAATTATTGATTTATCTTTTCCATACAATTCACTAAAAGAGTTTGCCCTAAGAGATATCCACAAGCTAAAAGATAGAATAGAACATATATCGACTTTACTTTTATCTAAAACAAAACAGTTAAAATTAAATACCGAAAAATTGTACGGTGTTGATAAAGAAGGTTTCTTAAATTTTGATTTAGAAAAAACTATTTTTTACGGAATTGTTTGTGATGCCAATATTAGACGTAAATTTATAGCTCATTGGTTATTATCAACAGAACGTAGATTTTTATTATGTTCTTCTTATGGCGATTGGGATATTTTTGGTTCTTTAATGAATGATAAAATCATGAAATATGGCATGTCATATAAACAAAGACTAAGCAAGATTTCATTATTAGAAATTAAGGAATCTGCCATTGAAACAGCTAATGGCATTGTAAATTATTTCTTAGCTCAAAAGATTAAATTACAGTCAAATACTGATTTGATAATTAATATCATAGGTCGAAAACCTGAATATACTTTAGAGCTTTTTAATATATTAAGTAAAGAATTAAAAATATATGATATTGCGACTATTGTATGTGCCACCAAAGATCAATTAGCGATATTAAAAGAATTTTGTAGTTACCAAATAAATATGACTAAAGTAAAGATTGATGATGAAGAAAATCCTTATAATGATGATGCTATAAAGTTCGTATGTACTTCATTCTTAGGTGAAAAGAATGATTCTTATATTTCTGTAGAGGATTTTGAATAAATGTTACTGAATAAGCAACAAATGGATGCAGTTTTATATACATATGGACCTTGTTTGGTTATAGCAGGAGCAGGTTCTGGCAAAACTCGCGTAATTACTGAAAAAATAGTACATTTAATTGCTAATTGTGGATATAAATCTTCTGAAGTTTGTGCGGTAACATTCACCAATAAAGCAGCCAAAGAAATGAAAGAAAGAATATCTTTAGAATTATCTGCGGAACAGATAAAAGGTCTAAGAGTTTCTACTTTCCATTCTTTAGGTCTTGAAATTATAAGAAATGAATTTAAAACTATAGGTTTACGTAAAGGATTTTCGTTATTTGATGAATATGATCAGCATTCTGTTATAAAAGAAATATTACAAAAATTTTCTGCAAATGACACTTCTGAAGAAATAAAAGAAAAAGTTCTAGATTGTTCTAATAAAATTTCAAAATTTAAAAATGATTTATTAACACCTGATGAAGTTTTAGCGCTGGCTAATGATGATTATACTCAGTTCTTTGGTTTGATTTACAAAGAATACCAAGAATGCTTAAATTCATATAATGCGATAGATTTTGATGATTTAATTTTTATTCCTGTAAAACTTTTTGAAAGAAACGAGATTGTTAGATCTAGATGGAGTAGAAGAATACAATATTTATTGGTTGACGAGTATCAAGATACCAATCTTTCGCAATATAAACTAATAAAATTACTTGTAAAAGAACATCAACATTTTACTGTGGTAGGTGATGACGACCAATCTATTTATTCATGGCGTGGGGCAAGACCGCAAAATATTCCGTTATTAAAGCAAGATTTTCCTAATTTAAAAGTAATAATGTTAGAACAAAATTATCGTTCTAAAGGGATTATTTTGCACTGTGCGAATGCTTTGATTAGTAATAATCAACATGAATATGAAAAAAAATTGTATTCCGAACTTGATTATGGCTCCAAAATAAGAGTTATTGAAATAGCAAAGTCAGATGAAGAGGGACGCAAGCTTGTCGCTGATATTATTTCGCATCATTATGTCAAAGGAACAAGATATCAAGATTACGCAATTTTATATCGCGGAAACTATCAATCTGTAGAAATAGAAAAAGCATTACAAGAAAGTAATATTCCATATCGTATTGTTGGTGGACAAAGTTTCTTTTCGCAAGTAGAAGTAAAAGATTTTATGTGTTACTTAAGAACTTTAGCAACCAATGACAATAGGGCTTTTTTAAGAATAATAAATATTCCTAGAAGAGAAATAGGTCCAGTTGCAATTTCTCATTTAACAGAACTTGCGGATAAATATAAATTATCTCTATTAGAAGCTTGCTTAGACTCAAGAGTTCAAAGCGAATTAAAGCCAAAAGAAGCTGAAAAATTTACTAATTTTGGTTATATGATTCAAAATATTCGTGGAGAAATATTAGCAGACACTAAAAACTCAGTGATTGCTAAATTATCTGAATTAACAGGCTACGATAAATGGTTAAAAAGTGAAGCGTCATCTGAAAAATCAGCTGAAATAAAATCTAATCATGTAGATATTCTATTAGACTGGGTTACCAAATCAATGACTGAAGATGGTTTGGATTTTGATGAAGCTGTACAAAAAATTTCACTTCGTGAATTATTAGATCGAAATGAACAAGATTTTGAGTTAGATGAAGTTCAATTGATGACTTTACATTCATCTAAAGGATTAGAGTTCCCATATGTATATATGATTGGAATGGAAGAAGGCTTATTACCTCATAAAAATAGCATTGAAAGTGGTGATATAGATGAGGAAAGAAGACTTGCATATGTTGGAATTACTAGAGCTCGTAATGAATTAACATTTTTGGTATGTAAAGAACGAAAAACAAGAATAGCAGGAAACAATCAATCAAAGCAAAAGGTAGAACCAAGTAGATTTTTGGATGAATTACCAAAAGAAGATTTAGATTGGAAAAGAATTGAAGAAGCTTCTACACAAAAGGACATTGATGAAGCTGCTAATAATGCTATGGCTGTGTTAAGAGCTTTATTTCCCAATAAATAAAAAAAAATAAATGGTACGAATGGAGGGACTTGAACCCTCATGTCGCAAGACACTAAGACCTGAACCTAGCGCGTCTACCAATTTCGCCACATTCGCATAATTGACTTTGCTCTCGACGGGAGTCGAACCCGTGACCACTGCCTTCGGAGGGCAATACTCTATCCAAACTGAGCTACGAGAGCACAAAAAACAGTTTCATTTTAATAAAAAAAGGTTTTATGTCAAGTGAATAAAATTATACTTTGATATAAAAAAACGAGAAGATAAATCTTCTCGTTTTTATTTCTTTAGTTTAAAAATTTACATTCTTAAGCTTGATTAAGTTTTGCTTTCTCTGCTTTTGGAATGTATTTAGTAAAATATCTCATTACTAATACAAAGAATACCGGAACAAAGAATACCGCTAAAACTGTTGCAGATAACATACCGCCGATTACGCAAATACCAATTTCGTTACGACCTGCTGCACCTGCACCTGTACTTATAGCTAAAGGTAATACCCCTAATATAAATGCCATAGATGTCATTATTATTGGACGTAAACGGATATGGGCAGCTTGAACTACAGATTCTGTTAAGCCTTGTCCCTTATCATATAATTCTTTTGCGAATTCTACGATAAGAATTGCGTTCTTAGCAGATAAACCTACAGTTGTTAATAAGCCTACTTGGAAATAAACGTCATTTTCTAATGGGTCTGTCCAAGCTAATAACCAAGGGAATACTTGAGTAATATATGCAGCACCTACTGCACCAATAATACCTAATGGTACTACTAACATTACCGCAAATGGAATACTCCAACTTTCGTATAATGCAGCTAAGCATAGGAATACGAATAATAGTGATACCGCATATAAGGTACCAGCTTGAGCTCCAGCTTGCTTTTCTTGGAATGAAACACCATGCCATGATAAGCTATAGTTACCATCAAGATTATTTACAATTTCTTCCATTGCATCCATTGCTTGACCTGTTGAAATACCAGGTTGAGCTTCACCATTAAGCTGAACAGCAGGTAAACCATTAAATCTTTCAAGACGTGGAGAACCGTAAGTCCAATTTAAAGATGCAAATGAAGGGAATGGTACTAACTTACCTTGAGCATTACGAACATACCATTTATTAAAGTCTTGTTCATTCATACGCGCATAAGGTTCTGCTTGTACATATACCTTTTTGATACGATTGTTATGAATGAAGTCATCAGTATATGCAGAACCCCACGCTGTAGAAAGAGTAGTGTTGATGTCTGAAATACTTAAACTTTGTGAAATAGCTTTTTCGTAATCAAGTTGTACTTTGAGCATAGGAGTATCATCCATACCATTAGCACGAACTTTAGTTAGTATAGAGCTATATTTTTGATCAGATGTTTGCTTGATTGCTGCATTACGAGCATTCATCAAAGCTTCATGTCCAGCTGCTTCTTGGTCTTGAATATAGAGGTCAAAACCAGATGCTGTACCTAATTCAGGAATTGCAGGTAAGTTAAATGGAATAACTAGACCTTCTCTAATGCCAAGTAAAGCAGGGAAAGAACGAGCTACAATGTTTTTAACGTGTTGTCCTGCTCCTTTTCTTTCTGACCAATCCTTTAACTTAATAAAAGACATACCAGCATTTTGACCGGCACCAGCAAATGAGAAGCCTGCAATTGTCATTACAGATTCAATATTTTGAGCTTCATTCTTCTCAAAATATGTTCTCATTTTTTCAAGCACTTCATTAGTTCTTGCAATAGTGGCACCAGATGGTAACTGTACCATTACCATTAACACCCCTTGGTCTTCTTCTGGTAGGAATGAAGATGGAATTCTTACGAACATGAAAGCGATAGTTAGGCAGATACCGATATATATCACAACATATAAGAATATAGTTTTAACTACGTATCTTACGAATTTTACATATGTATCAGTAAACCATTTGAAGCTCTTATTAAATATAGCAAAGAACTTTGATAAAACTAATTTATGGAAGCCATCTGCAATCGCATCTTTTAGTTTTAAGAATAGACCAATGAGTCCACGGTAATTAGTTTCTTTATAGCCTTCTGGTTTTAAAATTGTGGCACAAAGAGCAGGTGTTAAAGTTAACGCAACAACTACAGATAATAACATTGCTGATACAATTGTAATTGAGAATTGACGATAAATAACCCCAGTTGAACCACCGAAGAATGCCATAGGAATAAATACAGCTGCTAATACTAATGCAATACCTATCAATGCACCTGTAATTTGATCCATTGATTTTCTTGTAGCTTCTAAAGCTGAGAGGTTTTCTTCGTGCATGATACGTTCTACGTTTTCAACAACCACAATGGCGTCGTCCACAAGAAGACCTATCGCAAGTACCAAGCCGAACATAGTTAATGTATTTATAGAGAAATTTAATGCAGACATAATACCAAAGGTACCTAGTAACACTACAGGTACAGCAATTGTTGGAATTAATGTTGCACGGAAATTTTGAAGGAATAAATACATAACGAAGAACACCAAGATGATTGCTTCGAATAATGTATGAACTACTTCAGAAATAGATACTTGAATGAAAGGAGTGGTATCAAATGGAATAACATAACTCATACCTTTAGGGAAGTATTGAGATAATCTATCCATTTCTTTCTTTACATTTTCTGCAGTACCTAAAGCGTTAGCACCTGTTGCCAAACGAATAGCAATACCAGAAGTTGGTTTACCATTGTAATTAGCATCAAAGTTATAATTTTCATTACCTAAGATAATTCTTGCTACATCTTTAAGTAGAACTTTTGTACCGTCTTCATTCATTCTAATTACAATGTTTTCAAACTGTTCAATGTTATTTAAACGAGTTTGACCTGAAATTGTGTATGAATAAACTTGACCTTCTACAACTGGAGCAGAACCTAAAGCACCATATGTAATCTGAGCATTTTGAGCCTTAATAGCAGCAAGAATTTCAGGAACTGTTAAGTTTACATGGTTTAGTTTATCAGGATCGATCCATATTCTCATTGCATATTGAGAACCGAATACTTGAATATCACCTACACCTTGTAATCTACTAAGTGGTTCTTGGATATTAGCAATTGCATAGTCAGAAATATCAATTTGTTTAAAATTAGGATTATCTGATACAAAACCAATAACCATTAAGAAACTGTTAGTACTTTTCTTAACATTGATACCATTTTGTTGTACCACTGTTGGTAATTGAGATTGAGCTTGTTGTAATTTGTTTTGAACCTGTACTTGAGCAATATCAGGGTTAGTACCTGGTTCAAAAGTGATTTCAATTTGTGAATTACCGTATGAATCAGATGTTGATGACATATACATATAGCCATCAAGACCAATCATATTTTGTTCAATAATTTTGGTAATAGTATCTTCTACAGTTTGAGCATTAGCACCAGGATATGTTGCACTAATTGAAACAGATGGAGGTGCAATTGTTGGATACTGTGATACTGGCAGAGTATTTACTGCAAGTAAACCAACAAGCATGATTACAATGGATATAACCCATGCAAATATTGGTCTATCTATAAAAAAACGAGCCATTTTTCAGAAAATCTCCTATTCTGCTTTTGTTTGGTCGCTAGAAGTTGTTGCTTCAATCGGACTAATTGGAGCACCTGGACCAATCTTTTGAAGATTAGAAGTAATAACTTTATCGCCAGCTTTTACGCCAGATTTGATAATGTATTTATTGCCAATTTCTCCACTAGTTTCTATAACTTTCATACCTACGCAGTATTGTACATTAGGAGGACAATTTTGGTTTTCTACTGTATATACAATAGAAGTACCATTGGTTTGACGAGTTACTGCAACTTGTGGAATAGTGATAGCGTCTTTTTGGATACCTTCTTTGATTGTCGCTTTTACGTACATTCCTGGTAATAAAATATGATTTGGATTTGCCACGTTTACGCGAACTGTAAGCATACCTGTACTTTGATCAACATTTACTTCAGAAAATTCAAGTTTGCCTTTTTCACTAAATTCTTCACCATTTTCAAAGAAAATGCTTGCTTGTTGACCATCAGAATTTGGATCAAAAGAACCATTTAGGATATTTTTCTTTAGTTGTAAATGGTCAGATACAGATTGTCCTAAATCTACATACATAGGATCTAGTTGTTGGATTGTTGCTAATTGTTGCGCTTGTCCTGTTGTTACTAAAGCGCCTTCAGTTACACTAGATCTACCAATTGTTCCTGTGATTGGAGCGTAAACCTTAGTATAGTTTAGATTTATTTGAGCTGTTTTTACAACTGCTTGAGCAACTAAAACAGATGCTTCTGCTGCTTTGAAGTTTGCTTCAGCATCATCATAATCTTGTTTACTGATGGCATTAGTTTCTACTAGCTTTTGATATCTATTATAACGAACTTTGGCAGTGTAAAGATTGGCGTTAGCTTTTGCTAATTCTGCTTTTGCACTTTGAAGTTGAGCTTCATATATAGCTGGATCTATTTGATATAACTGTTGACCTTCTTGAACAATTGATCCTTCTGTAAACATACGCTTTAAGATAACACCTGAACCTGAGGTCTTACTTCTGCAGTTTTTACGGCTGTTGTTCTACCTGTTAAAGTAGAATATACAGGAACTTCTTCTGTTTGTGCTACAGCAAAGTCTACTGCTGAAGGTGGCATTTGTCCGCGTCCTTGTTGCGCGTCATCTCCACAAGCCATAAGCCCCATGCTCATTGTTAGGCTTGCTAAAGCAATCGTTAATTTTTTTTGCATTTATTGCTCCCAAATAAACCAACTAAATATTTAATATCGTTAAGCAATATTGTTATTGTTGATTTTTAAAATACAAATTTATTAATACATCTAAGATTATATACATACAAACACGAATGTATAAGTAAAATAATTTTAAAAATGAAAATATTTTTGTTGAAAAGTTTTATTTTTAACACTTTTCACAAAATTGTAGGTAAATGGACTAAATATTTTCTTTGTTTTTCAAAAAAAATTTTTGAAAAATATATACATACATTCATGAATGTATGATATTTTAATAATAAATTTTCAAATGTAAATGACTTCAAAGGTTGAATTATGGTTAGAAGAACTAGAGAAGATGCTCAAAAAACAAAAGAACATATACTAAATGTTGCAAAAACCTTATTTTGTGAAAATGGTTATGAAAAGACCAACTTGAGTTATATCGCTGAAAAAGCAGGAGTTACTCGAGGAGCTATTTATTGGCATTTTGAGAATAAAGATGAACTTTTTATGGAATTGTGGAAATATCTAGTTAGAAAAGAGGATAATTTTTTTGAAGAATTTATAAATCTAAAAATAGACCATGTTTCCGTTTTGAATCAATTTGAAAGTTGGTTAAGTTCTTTTAAAAACAATTTTAATAATGAGGAAAACGTTGTTTTTTTCAAAATTTTGGATAGTTTAACCAAAACCAACAATGCATCAGAGAGAGTAAAACAGTTAATTTTAGAGGAAAGTAATTCATTTATTGAGAAAATTAAGATGTTTATCCAGATTGCTAAGAACAATGGTGAACTTCCAATAGATTTAGACGTTGAACTTGCTGGAAACTATGTGTTTTCCGTAATTCACGGTTATTTTCATTCTTATATCTATGGATTAACCAAAGATGTAGGGAAGTGTTGGGATAAGATAGTAAAGCTTGTTATGAGTAATTTAAATTCAGATTATTTTTCTAATTAAATATTACAAGTGTTACATAGTTTTTTTTTATGATGAGTAAAAAAAATATTTTGATGTTTAGTTAAAAGTTGAGAATTTTTTTTGTTATATTTATAATGCATTGCAGTAAGGTTTGGAAAAACCTGTCTATTAAATAAAAATTAATATTACAGTAAGAAGAGATATTATGAAAAAGTCTTTATTAACAGTTGCTTTAACAAGTGCAATCGTTTTAGCTAATACAACTTTTGCTGCAGAAGCAGAAACTGCTTATGTTGGTTTAAAAGCTGGTTGGTCTCACGTTGAATCTCACTCAGGCCGTAATTTAGGTACAGTTCATTTAGTAAAGAGAAACAATTGGTCATACGGTGGTTATGTTGGTTATAACTTCTTCTCTTTCTTAGGTGCTGAATTAGGCTATGGCTACTATGGTAAGTTCAAGAACTCAGGTGTTTACAATGGTCAAAAGGCTAGACACTTCTCTGTTCACGGTGCTTCACTTGCTTTAATCCCATCTATTCAATTAAATGACACTGATGACATCTTCTTCAAGTTAGGTGCAATTATGCCTAACGTTCATGACAAGAAGCGTGATAGCACTGCAACTAAGACTTCTCCATTACTTGGTGTAGGTACTCGTGTTGCATTTGGTGATTTCCGTGTTCGTTTAGAATACGAATTTGCTCATAAGATCGCTAAGGCTTCTAAGTTTGGTTATGCTCCAGACTTACACAACTTCTCAGTTGGTCTTGAATATGTATTCGGTGGTGCTGAACCTGCTCCAGTTGTAGAACCAGCTCCTGTAGTTGTAGAACCACAAACTGTAGTTGTTAACAAGCAAATTACTTTAAATTCAACTGCATTATTTGATTTCGGTAAGGCTACTTTATCTCCTGCAGGTAAGGAAAGCGTTGCTAACGTTTCTAACGAAATCAACTCTAACAACTTAAAAGACGTTAAGATCGTAGTTGAAGGTCACACTGACCGTATCGGTTCTGCTAAGTACAATCAACAATTATCTGAAAAGCGTGCTCAAGCAGTTGCTAATGCATTCGTTGAAAATGGTGTTGCACCAGATTCAGTTTCAGCAGTAGGTTACGGTAAGACTAAGCCTGTTACTGGTTCAGAATGTGACAATATCAAGGCTAAGAAGAAGTTAGTTGAATGTTTAGCTCCAGATCGTCGTGTAGAAGTTAAATTCGAAGGCGTTAAAGAAGTTACTGAAACTAAGTAATTTTAGTCTAGATAATAGTACAAAATAAAAAAGAAAAGGGCTAACATATAGATGTTGGCTCTTTTTTTATTTAGGAGAAAATTGTTTATGCCATATATAATGAAAGCAACATATGACAAAGTAAGGGCAATTATTTTTAATTGGCCATGTAAATCGAAATTAAATAGTGAACAATCATTGGTAGATTTACAAAAAGAGTTTGCTAAATTATGTATGTCAGCCTCAATGACTGTTCCTGTATTTGTTTTGGTTCCCAAAGAAGATTATGAACGTGCAAATTTTATAATTCCGCACCATGTAAATCTAATTCCGTTTGATAAAGATCTTAAAAGTAAAAATATAAATGATTTTGCACCATTGATAGTTAGAAATTCTTTAACTCAAGAATTGTGTTTATTATTGAATGATAGTCACAAGATAAAGATTATGGTTCACAATTGTTATCAACATTTTTAAGTAATCAATATCTGCAAAGATTCAAAATATAGATTTAATTTATCTAATGATGATTTTATTTTAG
>ADGC01003086.1_pt1 | contig 19655 bp, 16 predicted proteins | sample 268048 | NCBI WGS metagenome assembly ADGC01 (sample SAMN02954255, study PRJNA42359) | wallaby gut metagenome | biome: terrestrial; feature: wallaby; material: gut; isolation source: foregut contents of Macropus eugenii | host: Notamacropus eugenii | place: Australia
TTTATCATTTTTGCATTGAATGAAATGTATTGATAAACCTAAAAGGTGGCATAGAAGATAATGAAACCTTAATGGTTTTGCAACAGAAATTTGCTGAAAAGAATATTATAGGTGTTGATAGTATATTCTTAGATGATGAAAAAAATAATTTGCAAGAATGGGGCTTAAAAATTCATTAAAAAATATGCAAGTTTTGTAAACTTGCATATTTCTATTTTTACGAAGATTTAAATAATATCTACTTCAGATTCGTTATCTTCTTCATTTAAGAATCTGATATTGAATTTAAGCATTTCTTCTACTTGTTTAATTATCTTTGGGGATACTATTACCACAATTTCTGTAAATGGTTTTTCGGTATCCCATTCTGCTTGGTTAGTAATAGGGTAACATTCACCACAAACCCCATGAATAATGAATGGATATCCTTCACCAAAATCAAAGATACCTTTCATTCTTAAGATTGCAGTGCCAAATTGTTGATTAATTAAATCAAAAGCTCTAATAACACTAATTCTATTTAAAGGCTTATCATAATGTAAACTTACAGTTTCATAATTTGAGTGAGTTTTAAAGGTCTTTGATGCAAGATTGGTGATTTTGGTTGGAGCAAAATTAGATGCTAATTTGATTTCGCCTCTCTTACTATTAATCCATTTTAAAACTGTGGATAAGTCTTTTGGAGTGTCAAACACATCATAGTTTAAGAAAGCTTCGAAAGGTGTTTCGGTATTGCTTGCTGTGTAAAGTACAGCTTCAGGATTTAAAGTATGAGCTGTTGCAAGTAATTCTTCTTTAGCTTCTTCTGAAATTCTATCAGTTTTGCTAAGAATAATTCTATCTGCCATACCAATCTGTTTTACAGCTTCATAATTCTTTGATAATTCTTCTTTGCCGTTTACACCGTCAAGAACTGTAATAGTCCCTGCAAAACTATAAGCATATTCAATATCTAAATTATTAAATAATAAATTAATTACTGGAGCAGGATCGGCAATACCTGTAGTTTCAATAATAACTCTAGAAGTATTTAATTCACCTTGAGCATTAAGTTCGCTTAAGTATAGTAATACGTTTTGTAAACCATCTTGTAAGCTACAACAAATGCATCCTGAATCTAATAGTACTACAGGATTATCTGTACTAATTAACTTTTGATCAATACCAATTTCACCAACTTCATTGATTATTAATGCAGTGCCCTTCATTCGTGGATCATTAATAATTTTGTTTAAAATTGTAGTTTTACCACTACCTAAGAAGCCTGTTAATAATTGAATTGGTATCTGTTTTAAAATGTTATCTTCTGTATCTGACATATTTTTTCCTTTTTATTTATTTTTTGTGGTCCTGTTTGTTTTTGTCTTTGTCTACTTCATTATCATAAACAGGAGGTTGATAAAATTGACTGTAATCAAATTCATCATCATCTTCTTCGTCATCTTCGGTTAAAGGTTTTCCATCTTCATCAATTGGAAAACCATCTTCATTAAATATAACGTTATTTTCCCAATATCCGTTTTCATCTTCATATCTGAAACTATCGCCGAATTCACCTCTCGCAGTTTCATCTATTTCTTCTTCTTCTAAATCAAGGTCTTCATCATCATAATCTTGATTATGAGTATATAAACCTTTATTTCGTAAGTTTTTTATTTGTGATTGAACGGTCATTTAGAGCACCATTAGTTGTTTTTACTAAGTCTTTTTCTGATAGTGTTTTGGATAAATGTTATTATATTAAAAACTGCGAAGTTTCTGATATCTTTTTGTTCAATTAGCACGTCATGATAGCAATTAGGTATACATATATCTTGAATTATTGCACCTTCATTTTCATATTTTTTTATAAATTCTTCAACAGCTGACGGTTTAATAATATTGTCATTTTCTCCATAAATAACAACAGTTGGTATATCTAAATTTATATTGTTGTTTTTAATTTCTTTTATGGCTTTTAGCATTGCAAGAACCCAACTAGCACTAGGGGTGCCACTTCTACATTGTGGATATTTATTATATAACTCAAAATATGCATTATGTTTATTTTCATCATGAGTATTAGCATTTACTCCAAATACTCTAGGTTTAAAAATAGCTTCTTCTTTTTTTATTGGGTTAGCTAATTTTTTAGTTACTTTATTAATAACATACTTAAATTTTGCAAAATATTTTGTTAAATAATAATTATGTTCAAGTTTTGGTTCTAGTAGTGGGGAAATTAAGATTTGTCCACAGATACTTTCTGTTTTCTTCTTTTTTAATAAGTATAAAAGAGTGATAGCCGCACCCATTGAAATAGCCATAATAAAAATAGGAAAACCTTTAGGAAGTTGTCCAATTACTTTTTCTAAATCATTAACATAGGTATCAAAACTATCAATATGACACACTTCTTTTTTAGGGTATGGTCTTTCATTAAAACCCTGATATCTATGGTCATAAACATAGACATCACAGTTATTGTTCATTAATTCTAAATATGTTTCATCATATTTTAAATATAATTCATTACGTCCTTGCACTACAAGTACAACACATTTGGTTTGGGTACTTTTATAGTGAATTCCATGTAAGATATTACCATTTGCCCCATAGAAATTATATGTTTCGCTTGTAAGATTCTTTTTGGGCATTTTTAAGCTTTTTTCCTTGCAACTTTTATTACATTAGGGATTGCTTTTATTTTTCTGATAATATCTGCTAAATGGATGCGGTCTCTTACTGTTACGATTAAGTTAATCATATATATTTGACCTTCTCTTTCTTCAGAGCTTATACCTTCAATATTAGCTCCTGCAACAGATACTGCATTACTTATTTCACCTAAAATACCTTGATGATTTTTTATTTCTATTCTAAGAGCAGCATCAAATACACAGTTGCATGCATTGCTCAAATCCCATGATACGTTTAAGAATTTGGCTGACTTTGTGGATAACTCTTTAATATTCAAACAATTTTGATTGTGAATAACGAGGCCTTTTCCAGGATTTATATGAGCAATGATAGGATCTCCAGGAATTGGGTGACAGCAATTAGCGTACACATAACTTAAACCACCTGTGCCATTTATTGCACTAGGGGTTATTGTGGCATGAGGAACTGTCCCGATAGGGGTATCCATATTTTCTCTATTTAATAACTTGTTGGCAGCTATTACTGTGTAGATATTACCAAGAGCTATATCAGTATATAATTCATCAAGATTTTTCTTACCAAATTCACTGAGTACATGTCTGATGTGTTCTGCTGGCAAATCTTCAATTCTGATATTACCGATAGCATTCTTTAGAAGTCTTTTACCAAGTAATTGACATTCTTCAATTCTTAAGCTCTTAAGATATTGTCTTATCTTACTTCTTGCTTTGGATGTAACCACACTATTTAGCCACATTGCATTTGGTTTAGCTAAAGGAGATGTTAATATTTCCACACTTTGACCTGATGCTAAAGGTCTATTGAGAGGGAAAGGATGGTGGTCTACTCGGGCTCCTATACATCTTTGACCAATATCAGAGTGAATAGCATAAGCAAAATCTACAGGAGTTGCCCCAATAGGCAATTCAAATATTTTACCTTCTGGTGTGAATACATATATTTCTTCAGGGAATAAATCAGATTTAACACTTTCGATAAATTCGAAAGAGTTTCCGGCACTTTGCTGTAATTCTAAAAGATTCTTTAACCATCTTTGAGCATGAATTTGAGCTGTTGAATTTACAGATTCTGAGCCTTTTTCTTTATAATACCAATGAGCAGCTACACCTTGATCTGCCATTTGATCCATATATTCAGTTCTGATTTGAATTTCAATTGGTACACCATGAGGTCCAATAAGTGAAGTATGTAATGATTGGTAACCATTAATTTTAGGGATTGCAATATAGTCTTTGAAGGCTCCTGGTCTTGGTTTAAAAAGATTATGCATATGACCTAAAACACGGTAACAGTTATCAACATTTTCAACAATTACTCTAAAACCATAAACGTCCATAATTTCATGAAATTGACATTCTTTATGAACCATTTTTAGATATATGGAATAGAGTTGTTTTTCACGACCTAGAACTCTGCTTTTGATATCTGTTTCTGATAATCTTCCTTTGATATCTTCAAGAATTGAATTAATGATTTCGTTTCTATTATTTCTAGCTTTTTTTACTGCTTCCTTTAGAACTCTATAGCGCATGGGATACATGGCTTTAAAACCTAAATCTTGAAGTTCTTTTTTTACACTATAGATACCTAGTCGATTAGCAATTGGCGCAAAAATTTCTAAAGTCTCACGGGCAATTCTGCGTCTTTTATCAGGTCTTAAAGCATCAATTGTACGCATATTATGAGTTCTATCTGCTAGTTTTATCAATATTACTCTGATATCACTAGTCATAGCCATAATCATTTTACGGAAATTTTCAGCTTGGGCTTCTTTATGATCTCTAAATTGAAGTTTATCTAGTTTGGTAACCCCATTTACAAGATTGGTAATTGTTGGTCCAAATAATTGTTCTAGCTGTTCTTGATTGATAGGTGTATCTTCAACTACATCATGTAGTAATGCAGCCATAATTGTTTCAGTATCCATATGCATATCTGCAAGGATAGTGGCTACAGCTACAGGGTGAGTAATATAAGGCTCTCCACTAGATCTTGTTTGACCTTCGTGGGCATTACGGGCTGTAACAAAAGCTTGTGCTATTCTATCTACTTGTTCTGTTGTTAAATATGATAGTAATTTGTTTTTTAAATCTTCAAATAAATACAAGATATCACCTGAATCGTATATATCATTAGAAATTATAAGTAAATTATAACACTTCACTTATGAAATAATAATGAAAATATATATAAATCGTTAAGTTTTAAGAATTTATTTCAAAGCTTTAAAAGTTAAATGTTCTGTTAAGAAACAAAAAAAGGAAACCTTAGGTTTCCTTTTTTATTGTTAATCAAATTTTTGATAAAAAATTAATCGAATAAAGCAACATTATCAATAGCAGGAAGTTCTGCAATTTCTTTATAATCGTCAGACTTTCTCAATTTGCCTTTTTGATCTTGTTTATCCATGAATTCTTCAGAAATAAGACCTTCTTCGATTTCACGAAGTGCAATTACTGTTGGTTTATCATTTTCTATTTCAACAAGTGGATCACAATCATTTACAGAGATTTGACGAGCTCTACGTGCCGCCATAATTACTAAATCAAAACGATTTCCAACCTGCTTAACTGCATCTTCAACTGTAACTCGAGCCATTATTGTTTCCTAGGAAAAGATATAAATTTTATAAAATAATCACGACATTATACAAAAAAAAATAAGCTATTTCTACAAATAATAAATATTCTATTTTATTTACTATCTTCTTGGTAGCCATTTAGTAAATCATGTAAAACATTTTGATATTTATCTTCTTGGTAATTCTTGGTATGACGATACGATGTTATGATACTCCAAAAGGCATCTAAACTTTCTTCAAAAATATCATTAAGAATTACATAATCGTATTCTTTATAATGACTTATTTCGCGTTGCGCTTTTTGCATGCGACTTTTTATCACTTCTTGGGAGTCTTGACCTCTCGCATTTAAACGACGTTCTAATTCTTCTAAACTAGGAGGTAAGATAAATATTGACTTAGCACTTGGTTCTAATTTTCTTAACTGTTGCGCACCTTGCCAATCTATATCTAATAATACGTCCTGACCTTTGTTTAAGGCTTCTTGAACTAATTCTTTTGAGGTGCCATAGAATTTATCAAATACTTGAGCCCATTCATAGAAAGCATTTCTATCAATTAATTTTTGAAATTCATCTTTTGAAACAAAATGATAGTGGACGCCATTTTCTTCACCAGGTCTCATCGGTCTAGTAGTATGAGAGATAGAGAGATAAAGAGATTTATCTTGATTATGTTTTTCAAGTAATGCTTGAATTAGTGATGATTTTCCTGCTCCACTAGGAGAAGATACAATGAATAAGGTTCCTTTCATTTATTTTAATCCTTTAAAATTTCTCCAAGCTGCTTCATCAAATTCAGGTTGATATTCTTCATCTTCTGTTGATTCTGTGATGCTTGGATCTATTCCGTTTTCTTCTTGGTATTTCTTAAATGCTTGATCTACTTTTTCTGAGTTTGTTTCATGAAGGTCTTCAAATAAAGAACTTAATATTTCTTTAGTTTCTATAACCCCTAAATTACTTAAACTAGAAAATGGAATAATATCGAATCGTCCCCCAAATTCTGTCATTTGAACTTTTACATCTTGGAAAGCTTTTTGACGGGCGTTTCTTGATAGTTTATCTGCTTTTGTTAAAAGAATTAGAATTTGTAAGTTTGCCATAACAGCCCAAGTAATAACTTGTCTGTCTAAGTCTTTCAAAGGATGTCTAATATCCATTAGAACAATAATTGCTTTTAATGAAGCTCTTTTTTGAAGGTATTCTGTTAATGATTTTTGCCATTTATTTTTTACAGCTAGAGGAACATCTGCAAAACCATATCCTGGTAAATCAACAATTCTTTTGTTAGGTTCTATTTCAAATAGATTTATAAGTTGAGTTCTACCTGGAGTCTTACTTGTTTTGGCTAATCTTTTTTGATTGGTAATGGTATTTAGTGCAGTTGATTTTCCTGCATTAGAACGACCAACAAACGCAATTTCTATACCTTCGTCAGAAGGTAACTTAGAAATATCTGGTGCACTTGTTATAAAATGGGTTTTCGCAAAATTTATCATATATTTTTTGTTATCTTCTGTATTACTAAAATATTTATGAATAATAAAAAACATATTCTTGTAAACGATACGTTTACAAGAATTCTTTACATTATATCAATTTTTTAGTGCTTCGTTAGTTTTATTAGATTCCTAATTCTGCTAATAAATCTGCAGCTTCATCTTTTTCACTCTTTGTTGGTTCTGGATTTTGCGCTGGAACTGATTTATTTGTAGGCTTGTAATCTTCTAAGATTTGGTCAGGATTTACATTTTCTCTTGGTTCAAAAGAATCCATTTGCAAGAAATGAGTATTATCCATAGCTAATTCCATATAAAACATATTATTGTTTTGAGTATGGAAAGATACGCGATGTGCTTTAGGTTTATCTAGATTGGCATTAATACTAATTTTTACCATTTTGTTTAGAGTTAACATTTTGGGTTGACTCTGAGTGATATAAGTATGTAAATCACGACTTACTTTAGATGTAAAATCACCTAAAATTTGGTTCATAAGTTCGCCCATAACGTTGCCAACTTCATCAGATGTATATGACTTGGCAAGTTCTTCAGGAGGAATACCCATATTTGTTAAATAACCAGTATAAACTTCCATAGCTGCATCTGCTGAGAAATTTATAATTACTAAACCAGAAAATGCTCCGTCAAATAACACAAATGTACCAATATCAGGTTTCAAACAAGTTTTCGATATTCTTTGAACCATGGGAGAGAATGTAATAGTACTATGAGTTACTTCTGATAATACTGCACTTACAGAATGGCACAAAGATAGAAGAAAATCTTGTGTAGAAAATGTGTTATTTTGTGTAGGTTGTATTAGTTGATCTTTATTTTTGTTTTTTTTCATTTTTATCGTAGGTTTCCTCTATTATCTCTTCAATAATAATTACATTCTAATATAATTAAATTTTAAAACTAATTTAGTAATTAAAAATTGAGAGCAATGCACAATAAAAATAATTAAAGTTATACCTAGTATGTATTATTCCTTAGGTCGGTATTTTAAAAATTCTTTTAAATAGTAGAATTCGTAAGGAGTTATAGCAAGAACACCACTAATAATGATTATTGCCATATACTCATCCGGAATTTCAGGAATTCCAAAGAAGTGACAACCTATAGCTAGAATCATTTCAATGATTCCAATTGTAAATAATATTTTGGCCCAAATTGGCGCGTGAAAGATAATTTTCATAATTAATATATTTTTCTTTTGTAATAATATGAAAAAAAATAAGACAAAATAAAAAGGTCTTATAACTAAATATAATGTTAGTAATTATATAATAGTAAAAGACCTTTGTTTTTATTTGTTTATAAATTTGTTAGATCAAGATTTTTTAATTTTCTTGTGAGTGTGTTTCTGCCCCATCCTAACAATTTGGCAGCTTCTTGTTTATGCCCATGAGTAAATTCAAGAGCTGTGGATAACAATATTTTTTCAAATTCTGGTATGGCTTCTGCTAAAAGGTCTGTATTTCCTTGTTTCAAATGTTCTTGAACCCATACTTTTAATAAGCTTTGCCAAGTATTATTTACATCAGATACCTGTTCATAACTATTGTTATTTGTTATTTCATATTCTTTGAATTCAACATTTGAGGAGGTGTTAGATTCTTGTGAATATGTATTTTCTTGGTCTTCTGATATAACTGTTGTTTGTGAATTTGGTTGTAATTCAGGAGGTAAATCTTGAATTGTTGCTTCCTGACCTGGCGCCATAACTGTTAACCATCTGCAAGTATTTTCTAATTGGCGTACATTTCCTGGCCATGGTAATGTGCAAAGATATTTTTCTAATTCAGGATTTAGTTTCTTGGGTTCCACATTTAATTCTTTGGCTGCATTTTGACAAAATCTTTGAGCCAACATCACAATATCTTCACGTCTTTCATTTAATGGAGGAAGATGGATTCTTATTACGTTTAAACGATAAAATAAATCTTCTCTAAATTTTCCTTCTTGAACCAATTTTTCTAGATTTTGGTGCGTAGCTGCAATGATTCTTACATCAACAGAAATAGACTGATGTCCCCCGACTCTGTAAAATTCATTGTTAGCTAAAACTCTTAAAAGTCTAGTTTGAACATCTAAAGGCATATCACCAATTTCATCTAAAAATAAAGTTCCTCCATTTGCTTGTTCAAATCTGCCTTGACGGCTGTTATTTGCCCCTGTAAAAGCACCTTTTTCGTGACCAAATAATTCTGATTCAATGAGTTCTTTAGGAATTGCAGCCATATTGAGTGCAATAAAAGGCTTGTTAGCACGAACACTATGTTTGTGTAGTGCATGAGCTACCAATTCTTTACCAGTTCCAGATTGACCATTTATAAGAACGCTTATAGATGAACGAGAAAGTCTACCAATTGCTTTAAAAACCTCCTGCATAGAAGGAGATTCTCCAATTATGTCAGATTGGTTATCAAAATTAATATTGTTAATATCTTTATCTATATTTTCTTTTAATTGTTTTTCTGCTTTTTTTACTATATTTATGGCTTCATCTATATCAAAAGGTTTAGGAAGATATTCAAAAGAACCTTGTTGATATGAACTTACAGCACTATTTAAATCACTATGAGCTGTAGTTATGATTATTGGAATATTAGGATGAGTTTTATGAATGATTTTTAACATCTGTAAACCATCTATTCCAGGCATTCTAATATCTGAAATTATGATTTCAGGAGCATTAGTTTTGATGGCTTCTAATACAGATTCTGCATCTTCAAAAGTTTGAGTTCTGAATCCTTCTTGTGCTAATGCTTTATCTAGAACGAAACGAATTGAGCTATCATCATCAACAATCCAAACATTTGTAGACATGTTTTACTCCTTTAAAGGTAGAATAATAGAAAATACAGTATGATTCTTTTCAGAAGTGCATTCTATTTTCCCGTTGTGTTGATCAATAATATTTTGAGCAATTGATAAACCAAGACCAATTCCTCCTGTTCTTCTTGAAACCATAGGATAAAAAACAGTATCAAGTATTTCTGGAGGTATTCCTGGGCCGTTATCTATGATTTGAATTACTACCGCAACCTTAACTCTGTGACCATTGATTGTAGTTTGCATTCTTGATCTTGTTCTGATAGTAATAATACCAGGTTGGCAATTATGTTCTTTTAATACTTGTGCTGCATTGCATGTGATATTTAATATTGCCTGTTCTATTTGTTCGGATGATAGTAAAAGTTCAGGAATTGAAGGATCATAATCTCTGATAATATTAATGTTAGAAGGTAGATCCATTGTTACTAATTTGCGAACTTTTTCTATAATGTAATGAATATTACAATATGTTCTTGGTAATGCTTTTTGAGGGCCTAGTAATCTATCAACTAAAGCTTTTAATCTATCAGCTTGTTCTATAATAACTGTAGTATATTCTTTTACTTCTTCATGGCTATTTTTGAATAGACGTTCTAGTAACTGTGCCGCTCCTCTTAATCCTCCTAAAGGATTTTTGATTTCATGGGCAAGATTTCTTACTAATTGTTGAGCTGCTATTTGTTGAGCATGTTGCAAACTTTCTTGGTTTAATTTTTTTTGTTGATCGTTCTTTCTTATTTCTAGCAAGATATAAGATTTTTCTTGAATTATAGCAGGTGTTACTATTACTTCACCTTCTATGGCACAACCTTCCGCAACAAATGTAACTTCGTAATCTGTATAGCCAAGATCTTTGCTACGAGAATGTTTGATTCGTTCTAAATCAAGGGAGATAACTTCGAAGGCTTGAGTAAGAGTTTTGCCGATAAATTTACGGGCACTTATATTAAAAAGCTGTTCTGCTGCATTATTAGCATAATGAATGACAAGAGAGGTATCTATTAAAAAAATTGCTGTTGCAATATTTTCAAGTATTTCATTTGCATTGTTATCATTAGTCATTTACTTTGCCTTTGTGGTGCAAAGCCCTATAATGGTGCAACAAAGCACCATTATAGGGCTAATCACAAAAAAGTAAGACCTATTTGTGATTTTTTGCGTGCGGATTATGTGGGTTTAGGATTGAATTTCTCAAAACATTAAATTTTATTGGAGATGATGCAATTATTTTGCCATTTTTATTGATCATTTTGGCTGTCATAATATGTTCACCAGCTGGTACTGCTCGTAAAGAAACTCTATTTGAATTAAATGTTGAACCAAATAATGAATTATCTAGAAATATTTTTATAGAATAATCATTTCTAGGGATAGGATTTATATTTAAGGTAACATTTATAGTGCCATCGTTAGCTCTAATTGTTTCACCATTAGATGGAGATCCAATACCTATTGAATAATTAATATCTGCTTGAGAATTTGCATTAATAGAAACTGCTTGAGGAGTATATTTGGATGTATTGTAATTTACTTTAGGTTTAGCTCCTGTGCCATTTAAAGAACCTGTTCCTGATACGTTTAATGTTTCTGCTTTTTTACTTTTGGCGATTTTTTTATCATCTCCGTAGTGGGTAATACCATCTTCATCAACCCATTTATAAACGCTGTCAGCATACGCATAGCTCATGCAAGCCATAATAGAAATTGTTGCTGCTGAAATTATTTTTAAAAGAGATTTATTCATTTTGCACCTTCATTATTGTGAATATGAATTTTGGATATAATGACGTTTTTTACATTATTTTGAATGTTATTAAAACTATTTATGTATTGTTACTTTCTACGGAAGTTACCTTATAAATTTAACATATTTTTTTTATATTTTATCGATATTTCATAATAAAAACTTATTTTTGATGAGTTTTACAATTTTCATCGTTTTTTTTTGATAATGATACATTCAACAAGATTTATCAAATATAAAAAATTCTGAATAAAAATGAGATGAATATAAAAATAAAAAGCAGTCAAAATTACTTTGACTGCTTCTTGTTTTAGTTATTTATTTATAAAAATATCTTATAAAGAATAATATAATTCGAATTCTGCAGGATGTGGAGTCATGCGAACTTTATCCACTTCTTTTTGCTTCAATTCAATGAATGCATCAATATATTCCTTAGAGAATACGCCACCAGCTAATAAGAATTCATTATCAGCCTTTAATGATGCTAGAGCTTCTTCAAGAGAACCACAAACTTGTGGAATTAAAGCTTCTTCTTCTGGTGGTAAATCGTATAGGTTCTTATCCATAGCTTCACCTGGATCAATGTGATTTAAGATACCATCGATACCAGCTAAAAGCATTGCAGAGAATGCTAAGTATGGGTTTGCTGTACAATCTGGGAATCTAACTTCAATTCTTACAGCCTTTGGAGAAGATACTGCAGGAATACGAATAGAAGCAGAACGGTTCTTAGCTGAGTAAGCTAACATTACAGGAGCTTCGTAGCCAGGAACTAAACGCTTGTATGAGTTTGTTGATGGGTTTGTGAAAGCATTTAATGCTTTAGCATGCTTCTTTATACCACCAATGTACCATAAAGCTAATTGAGAAAGACCACCGTATAAGTCGCCAGAGAATAAATTCTTACCATCTTTACCTAAAGATTGGTGTACGTGCATACCTGAACCATTATCACCCATGATTGGTTTTGGCATGAATGTTACTGTCTTACCGTGTTGATCTGCAACATTCCATAATACATACTTTTCAAGAATAACTTCATCAGCTTTCTTTGTTAAAGTATTGAACTTAGTAGCAATTTCGTTTTGACCGCAAGTTGCAACTTCGTGGTGATGAGCTTCGATTTCCATGCCTAATTCTTCAAGAACAGTACACATAGCTGAACGTAAATCTTGAGAAGAATCTACTGGAGGAACTGGGAAGTAACCGCCTTTAACTGCTGGACGGTGACCCATGTTACCATCTTCGTATTCTGTAGAGCTATTCCAAGCTGCTTCAACGTCGTCAATTTCAACCATTGAGCCTTTCATTTGGCAACCAAAACGTACGTCATCAAAAATGAAGAATTCTGGTTCTGGTCCAAATAATGCGTAGTCAGCAATACCAGTTGATTTTAAGTATGCTTCTGCTCTTTTTGCAATAGAACGAGGGTCTCTGTCATATCCTTGCATTGTTGAACTTTCTAAAATATCACAACGAATCATTACTGTAGGATAAGCATAGAAAGGGTCTAATTTTGCAGTTTCAGGATCTGGCATAAGAATCATGTCAGAATCGTTAATACCTTTCCAACCTGCGATTGATGAACCGTCGAACATTTTACCATCAGTAAAGAAGTCTTCATCTATACATGAAACAGGGATAGAAATGTGTTGTTCTTTACCTTTTGTATCAGTAAAACGAAGGTCCACAAACTTGGCTTCGCTTTCCTTGATTAGATCCATTACATTCTGTATTGACATATTAAAAAAATCCTCCGAAGGATGTATCAAATAAAATTATTCGTCTGCTGGATTAACAAATGCGATTTTTATGCCAACAAAATTATTTATTTATTGCTCCATTTTGGGTTGTTTATGAGATTTTTTTCAAAATATGCATACATTTGGAGCACTAATTTTGTGCAAATAATATTTTTGTTTAAAAATAGTGCAAGTATACTGTACATACTTTTCTTTTTCTACACTGAAAGCTACAAATAGTAAAAATTATTTTATTTATGAGTGATTTTGTATATTTTTTGGCTCGATATGGAATTTGTTATGTGGAACTTTTACGAAAATGTAACTGTTTAAATTTTACTCAATTATAAAAAAATTAATAATTATTATATTTTTTTAAAATGTGCTATGAAGATCACATGTAAAAATGTAAAATATGCACGTCATTTTTTTTATAGGGGTTTTTCATGTTAGAGAATCTACGTAACATTGCCATTATTGCTCACGTTGACCATGGCAAAACAACTTTAGTTGATAAATTATTACGCCAATCAGGTACATTAGATCGTTCTACCGCAGGTGAAGAACGTGTAATGGACTCTAATGATATAGAAAAAGAACGTGGTATTACAATATTAGCAAAAAATACAGCTATTCAATGGAATGGCTATCGTATTAATATCGTAGATACTCCAGGCCACGCTGACTTTGGTGGTGAAGTTGAACGTGTTATGAGTATGGTGGATTCTGTATTACTTTTAGTTGATGCAGTAGATGGTCCAATGCCACAAACTCGTTTCGTTACTCAGAAAGCTTTTAAACAAGGCTTAAAGCCAATTGTTGTAATTAATAAAATAGACCGCCCAGGTGCAAGACCGAATTGGGTTATCGATCAAGTGTTTGACTTATTTGATAACTTAGGTGCAACAGATGAACAATTAGATTTCCCAATCATCTATACATCAGCTTTAAATGGTTATGCTACTTTAGATCCTGATACTCCTACAGATAATATGAATGCTTTATTTGAAGCGATCATTAAATATGTAGAACCTCCAAAGGCAGATCCTGATGGCGATTTCCAAATGCAAATTTCGCAATTGGATTACTCTTCTTATGTTGGCGTTATTGGTGTTGGTCGTATAACTCGCGGTAGTGTTAAGACTAATATGCCTGTTACTATTGTTAGTCCAGATGGTTCTACTCGTAATGGTAAGGTTGGCCAAGTATTAGGTTATTTAGGTTTAAATCGTTCAGAAGTTGCAGAAGCAAAAGCTGGTGACATTGTTGCGATAACAGGTTTAGGCGAATTAAAGATTTCTGATACAGTATGTGCAAGTTCTAATGTTGAGGCTTTACCTCCATTAACAGTTGATGAACCTACTGTAACTATGACTTTCCAAGTTAATACTTCTCCATTTGCTGGTAAAGAAGGTAAATTCATCACTTCTCGTAATATCTTAGAAAGATTACAAAGTGAATTAACTCATAATGTTGCTTTAAGAGTTGAACCTACTAATGATCCTGATAAATTCAAGGTTTCAGGAAGAGGTGAATTACATCTTTCTATCCTTATTGAAAATATGAGACGTGAAGGTTATGAATTAGCAGTTTCTCGTCCAGAAGTTATTGTAAAAGTTGTTGATGGTCAAAAGTTAGAACCTATGGAAAATCTAACAATTGATATTGAAGAACAACACCAAGGTTCTGTAATGGAACAATTAGGTACAAGAAAGGCTGAACTAAAAGATATGGTTCCAGATGGCAAGGGTCGTGTAAGAATCGACTATATCATTCCTTCTCGTGGCTTAATTGGTTTCCAAACAGAATTTATGACATTAACATCTGGTACAGGTTTAATGTATCATACATTCGATAGTTATGGTGAATGGAAGGGCGGTGTTATTGGCCAACGTAAGAATGGTGTAATGATTTCAAATTCTACAGGTAAGGCTTTAGGATACGCAATTTGGTATCTTCAAGATAGAGGTAGAATGTTTATTGAACATGCTCAAGAAATTTACGAAGGTCAAATCGTTGGTATTCATAACAGAGATAACGATTTAACAGTAAATGCTTTACGTGCTAAGAAACTTACCAACGTACGTGCTTCTGGTACTGACGAAGCTATTGTTTTAGTTCCTGCTATTAAGTTCTCTCTTGAACAAGCTCTAGAATTTATTAACAACGACGAATTAGTTGAAGTTACTCCAAAGAGCATTCGTTTAAGAAAGAAACTTTTAACAGAACTTGAACGTGTGAGAGCATTCCGTGAAGTTGGTGGTTTAAGAGATCAAGAAGCTTAATTCTACTCTTACAACATAATCACATAATTATGAAAAACAGGCTTAGATTTTCGTCTAAGCCTGTTTTTTGTATAGATTGTAAGCTCTTGCTTGGTTGATATGATGATTTTAGGAATCAGAAACTTTTGATTGATTTTCTATAGCTTCATTGTTATTTTCTTTTGCTTTTTTATAGCAATCTAAACATGCAGATATTTCTGCCCCTAAAAGTACAATATACCAATTAACGTAAGTCCAAACCATGAGCACAGGAAGGGCGGCAACAGCTCCGTAAATAACAGCATAGTTCGAGAAATTTGTAATATAAAAAGTAAAAGCTCTTCTTAATATTTCTTGTAATAATGCTGCCACAAAAGCGCCTACTATAGCATGCTTAAAATTAACTTTAGTAGTTGGTACGCACATATAAACAATGAAAAGGATTATAAATATAAAACCCATTGGTAAGATATTGAATAATATCTCTGTTATAGAACTAAAATGGCTATTAACTATTTTGGCTGCAGCCATAGATGAAGTTATTGCAATACTTGCACCTAAGAGTATAGGACCTAGGGTTAATACAGTCCAATAAATTGAAAAAGTTGTTATACGAGTTCTTTTTTCTTTAGTATGCCAAATTTTATTTAATGTTATATCGATTCTACGTATTAAAGCTAAAGAAATAACAACTAAACTTGCTAAGCCTAGAGCAGTTGTTTTACTTGCATTTTTAATAAAGGTATCTAGATTTTCGTCTACCATCTCGCCTAATTGTGGCATCATATTATTCATAATAAAATGCATCATTTGATTTCTCATTTCTTGGAAGGCTGGAAATAGAGAAAAAACACTAAGTAATACCGCAAGAACAGGTATTAGTGACATTAGTGTAGTATATGAAAGCGAAGAGCTAAGAACATCAATACAGTCATCTTGTATTCTTTTAGATAAAAATCTAATAAATCCTAACTTATTATATATGTAAGAGTATATGTTTTTTATTTTATTGATAATGCTCATGTAGTGACTACTTGTATTGGTTGTTTAGAGTTTTTACTTGGTTATTTAATAATGCATTTATTAACTTTGGTAGTTAAATCATATTCTAAGTTTGATATGATTTTTGAATATGCTTGATTTTTATATGTTATAGAATCTTCTTTGCATATACTTTGTATTTCATCAAAATATTTCATATTTATGGAAAAATTGTCACTTTTTAGAATGTCATTAAGACTGATTTGAGGTTCATTATTGGCTGATTGACTCTCAACATCTATGATAAAAGGTCCCTTAATGGCTTCTCCTTTTAGATTTATTTTTATAACGTTATCTGATTCTTTATTGTTTTCTTCTGTTTTTGTATGATTTATTGATATTTTTAAGTTAGAAATTTCATCAATAGCAGGAGCATTGTTACTAGAATATGAGCTTTTATTAAAAATATCATAAAAGTCCTGAATATCTTCAGATTGCTCTATTTTATTAAAAATTTCATGAACATTTATTCCTTCTAAATTTGTGTTTTTAGAAGAAATTTCATGATTAGTAATAGAATATGCTTTTGCAAAGTTAGGTGTTAAAAAATAAGAAAAATCTTCTTCATTAGGAATACTAATATTGCCAATTATTTTAAAATCATGATTACCATAAATATCAAATAAAATAGGTTCTTGGTGTTTGCTCCATTTTATGTCTTGACCTGTGATTTCAAAGTCGTAATATTTTTCAGAACTATTATCTTGTTTTTGATTAAGAGATTTTAAAATATTTTGATAATTATATTGTTTTGCTTGGGCTAAAAAATTGATTTTAGAGTTGTTATCATATGTTAATTCCCCTACAAAAATACCATTTTCAGAATCAATATGAGTTGTTAAGATTGGATTATTATAGATTGCTTTATTGAAACTAATAGTCCCCTGATTTATTGATAAATTATCAAGTTTTAATGAATGGTTATAAGGATAGTTTTGTATAAATAAATCTTTAATATCGATATTTGATTTATGAGTGAAAAAACTTAAATTTTCTAAATCACTTAAAATATTGCAATTATTACATTGAAAGTGTTTTATTTTGGTTGTTGAGTTGAGATTTTTTAAAGTTTCTATTAACTGAGATGTAATATTAAATTCTAAGTTGTTGATGGAAATATCTTCGATATCTAATACAGGAATTGTATTATTTTCTTCTTGTGATGAAATATAGCTAGCTGTAATGGTGATTGGAGCTTCATCTATAAATCCAGATAGTTTTATGCCGTGTTTCTTGTTCGCTTCAATTATGCCATTTACGATTGTAGTAATGCCAAAGTTTATTTCTCCAAATTTTCCTTGGATTCTTTTTTCAGAGATTGTGCCACTAAAATCATTGATTTTAGATAGCAATTGATGCCAATCATTTGCTTTTATATTGGTATTATTAGCTTGAATCTCATTAAAAATTAATTTCCAATCAGGAACATTCCAGTTTTCTAGATAAGAGATATCTTGATTAAATAATTTTAAATTTTTAGCTGTAATTTCTTTATCTTTATAGTTAATATATCCATCTAGTGTGATTGAGCCTTTATTCAAGTGTATTTCGCTTTTAAAAGGACATTTAAATATTGAACAGTTATTGTCTTGATTGACATTTATACTTGATATAATTTGCTCATTAAACTTTAGATTTTCAATTTTTAAATCTGTTATTTTAGTTAAATATTTCTCATAATTATTATTTTGAAATATTGCTTCATTGGCATTTTCCAAATTGTGAGCTTTAAAAGTAATTTTTAGTTGTTCTTTAGTCAGTAAGTTTTTTATCCATAGATTTCTAATATTATCTACTTGTTCTATCCAGTTATTACTAAAATATTTAGCCTTAAAATCATCTGTATCTGTAGTGATTTGAGGTTCGATGATATCTAAATCATTTATTTCAAATTTTTGAAATTTATTGGTTATAAGTGATTCTTTATTGATATCCAAATAAAGTTCTTCAACTTTAATATCATTGGTAGCTAATTTATAAAGAGATATTGTTGTAGGATATAATAAATTATATTGAATTTTTTCAATGGAAACTGGAGTGTTTAATTTATCAGAAAGCCATATTTCTAAAGGTTTTTTTATGAATGGTCCACGGACAAATAGGAAGGCTATTGCGATTAAGCAAATTGTAATTTTTATAGTACAAAAGCATATTCTTATTAAAATATTATTAGCTTTCTGCAATCTCTACTCCTGATTTATACCATCGTTCAATAAGTTCATTCATTAGTGTTTCATCATTATCTGCTATTTTTACGGCAATGTTATTAGCTATTTCTATTAAATGAGTATCGCGTAGCATATTTGCCACTTTAAAGTTTAATTCACCTGTTTGTCTAGTGCCAATAATATCCCCAGGACCTCTTATTTTTAGATCTTGTTCCGCAATATAAAAACCATCAGAACTCTTTTCTAGAACTTTTAATCGTTCAACACCAACGCTACTGATATTATCTCCATATAAAAGGCAACAAAAAGCTTCTAGATTACCTCTACCAACTCTGCCACGTAATTGATGTAATTGTGCAAGACCATGTCTTTCTGCATTTTCTATAACAATTAAAAAAGCGTTAGGATTATTTACGCCTACTTCAATAACAGAGGTTGCAACTAAAATGTCTATTTCTTTATTGATAAACTTTTCCATGATCTCTTGTTTTTCATTTGGTTTTTGCTGACCATGAAGCAGACCGACATTATAATTTGGAAGTTTTTCTTGAATATATTGCGAAGTATTGATGGCATCCTGACAATCGATGTATTCAGATTCTTTTACAAGACAACATACCCAATATACTTGTTCTTTTTTTTCTAAATGAGTTCTAATATGTTCTATAACTTTATCTCTAAGTTTGATAGAACGTACAACTGTCACAACAGGTTTTCTATTTGGAGGTAATTCGTCAATAATAGAAACATCCATATCCGCGAGAGTAGTTTGTGCTAAAGTTCTAGGAATAGGGGTTGCCGTCATAGATAATACGTGTGGGGCATATCCACTAGAAGTTTGAGCTTTATGATTTAGGGATAATCTTTGTTCTACCCCAAAACGGTGTTGTTCATCAATAATAATTAAAGAAAGATTTTTATATTCAACATCTTCTTGAATTAAGGCATGAGTTCCTATTATTATCTGTACTGAACCTTCTTTTATTGTATTTAGTAATTCTCTCTTTTCTTTTGCTTTCATTTTTCCTGTTAAGATCGCAACCTTAACATCATACATTGCTAGAATTTGAGAAAAACTTTCATAGTGCTGCGTTGCGAGAATTTCT
>ADGC01007925.1_pt1 | contig 19436 bp, 19 predicted proteins | sample 268048 | NCBI WGS metagenome assembly ADGC01 (sample SAMN02954255, study PRJNA42359) | wallaby gut metagenome | biome: terrestrial; feature: wallaby; material: gut; isolation source: foregut contents of Macropus eugenii | host: Notamacropus eugenii | place: Australia
TCCCTCATCTTTGTTTCAATACGATTTCGCTCTTCCGGTGTCAGCCGGATCTCAAATCGTTCTGTTGCTCTTGCCATCACAGTGCCTCCTGTCTTTGCCTGTCAGTATGATTTCCCGCAGCTAATGGCTCCGTTTTCAGTGATTTCATTTGTTCTTTTCTCAGCTGACCAATCACCGATGGACGACTTTTTTCCTCAGACGCATCGTCCCTTTCCTCCGAAAGAGCCGCTACCTTCTCATCGATTTGCACAATAAAATCAGAAGCCGTCTGTCGGATTCGATCCAGGGAAGCTTTCAGTTCAGGAGTTTCTTTTCCTTCTGACCAGCTTGCCACATAAGAAAAGGAATAGTCGGAAGTATCAATTCCGTAGTGCTGGCACACAACATATGCCACACTTTCAGCTTCTACTTCTTTCCTATTCCTTGTCATCTCTTCTATATTCTCACATGCATCTTTATCATGCAATTTCTGATGAGCCATTTCATGGACAATGGTTTTTAATGTCTGCACCTCGCCCATATTTTTCTGGACTGCAATCCGCTTGTCCATCTGACTGTAATATCCCTTTGCCCCGCTGCCGATTTCTTCAAACGCAATTGGAACCGGACTTATGCTCTGCAAGGCATTCAGAAATTTCGAATACCCCTCCACACTTCCGATCAGTTCACTTATACCCAGAGAGGGAAGCTCTTTTCCTTCCGTCTGCGAGATGTCAAAGGTTTTTACAATCTTAAAGGACTGAATGGTCACCTGTTCTTTTTCTTTCACTGGCTTCCCTGCGGCATCCAGAATTGTCTTTCCTGAATCATCCACCTTCTCTTTTTCCTTCCAGACTTTATAGGGCGCCGGTGCCAGAATACTGATTCCCTTTTCCCCTTTCTTCACGTACCGACCCATCTTTTTCCAACCGGTGAAGCTCTGGCAGATCTGGGCGTCCGGTTTCTGCAGCATGATGAGAAGATTATTATTCACAGAATACCTTGGGAACCTGGCCATCGTATTCAGAAATGCTTGATATCGGTCGCTTTGAAACACATCTTTCACGCCTTGCTCCAAGCGATCCGTTACATCCTTCAGATCATGGAAAGTATGATATTCTTCCTTCTCTGCTGCCATAAATCCCGGCAGATGAATCTGATCGATGTTGGTCTCCAGCTTTAAGCCGTCCAGAGGCATTGCATTTTTCTCGAAGAAAGAATAGTACTCTCTTCCGGGTCCGACAATAATATGATCCAACAGTTTAATATCCAACAGCTGACAAAGCTGCGCCATCCGATCCGTGATCATGACATCTTCTTTGCTTGGATTCATTTTTCCACTGGGATGATTGTGCACTAGCATCACTCCATAGGCATTTGAAAGCACCATGCTTTTAATCGCTTCCCTGGGATGAAGAAAACATTGATCCAATGCTCCCATGCTTATAAAATTCACATTGATTGGTTTCAGATCCGTCCGCAGATTGACAACAGCCACCACTTCTCTGTCATAATTTTTCAGAGTATCCGCCATCACCTTAATCGCAGCATCCGGACTGTTCATCGGCACATCACTCAGCAAAGGGGGTTCATCCACCATGCGGATTGCCACCTGCTTCAGTGAAAATAGATTCTTATTTTCCATCCTGTTCTACCACCGGCACTCGCATCACGAACTCCTGATTCTTCAGCTGTGTTCAGTCTTTCCAGAATTGACTGTGGAGTGGATACCGCCGGTTCTCCTTCCTTCTCAGATTTCTGTAACTCTTCCAGATACTTTCTATATCGCATAATCTGATCCATCGCTTTTTTCCTCTCTTAACATTCTTTTTTATTCCATTACAAAATCCGGCACAAGTGGAAGTTCCTCATACTCCGCATCACTGATTTCTTCCAGCTTCGCCACTGCAGATATCGTCCACTTTCGTAGATTCCTATCTCCTCCCGTCAGAAAAGACTGCATCACCTGAAGCTCACGTATCAGTCCCTCCCGGCTCCCCGGATTATAGAGCATCATCAAATTCATCTCGTCTTCCGTAAATGTCATCATAATTCTCTCTCATCCTTTCTTCGAGCCGGCTGGGGAGGGAACTCCGACTGAGAGGCTGCTTCTTTTAATTTCCCCAACACGGAATTCCTCTCTTCTTCCTCATCTTTCCTGCCGTTATTGATTATCCCATCCAGCGAATTATAATCATCCTCCAGCATCATTTCGGCGTTCTTCAGATAATTCTCCCGTCTGATAAGATCTGGAAGTTCCTTGAATCCTACCGGTTCTACATAATGGCACGTTATCACACCCTGTTGCTGAATCGCCACGATATCGCTGACCGAAAGACTGTGTCCGGTGAAATCCGATGGACGATCCATATTAAATCTTGTGTAGACATCCTCAAGAAATTGATTATGATTCGAAAAAGCAACCATCGGCTCCACATAAACCAGCTCATAGTGATCAATGTCCGGCTCCCGTCCCATCTTCTTCAAATTATCCGTTGAGGAGAACATCTCCATGGCTGTTTCCTCTGAATAGCGCAGCTGTAAAATCGCATAGGTATCTGTCCTCTGATCCAAAAATGCTTCCATCTTTTCTTCCTGCGTACCGGAACCGTTGATCTCGTCCCATTTAAAAATCTTATTCATACTTGCCTCCTCTAAAACTTCATTCGGAACTCTGCACTTCCATCATCACCAGTCTGCATCTGTGCGATTGCATCATAGTAACGCCCCGTTCTCCGGGAGTAACAGTGTTTCAGATTTACCTGTCCTTCTTTTATTAACTTTTCTGCTGCTGACCTCGTCATTTCGTGGCCTATCCTTTTGAAAAAATGATGATCCTTCCAAATTGCAAATTTGCAATTTTTATCGCTGCAAAACCAGCCTTTTTGCATTTCTGCAACCGGACTTCCACAGGCAGGACAATGCCCGATAGAATTTCCTTCTGGGGGAATCAAAACTTCCGCCCCTTTTACTGCCTCATAATTCTTCACAATATTACTGACCATATCCGCAATCTCCTTCATGAAATCAGAGGCTTTATAGGCACCATGTTCGATTTGGAGCAGTTTCTCTTCCCAGTCCGCTGTCATTGACGGTGACTGAATCTGCTCCGGCATCACGGTAATCAGGGCATTGCCCCTTGGTGTAGACTGGAGATACTTCTTGTTTCGCTCTCCTTTTCGTTCAAGGAAGCCTTTTTGAACCAGCTTCTCGATAATGGCAGCACGAGTGGCCGGTGTGCCAATTCCCTGTCTTTCCGCTTCCTCCGGTACATCCCCGGCAGTCTGCATACTTTGAAGCAGGGTATCCTCCGTATATCTCTTTGGAGGCGTTGTTTTTCCTTCTTTCAACACAGCCTCTTGGAGAAGCATCTGTGTTCTCTCTTGAAGAATCGGTAAGACCACGTCCTTCTTTCTTTTTTCTGATTCGATTGTCTCCTCATATTTTTTCCATCCCAGTTCTCTTATAATTTTCCCCTTTGTTGAAAAAATTTGACCGGCACATTCCAGTTCCACCTCTGTTTCTGTGTAAATGCAGGGATTGCTCAAAGCACAGAGTAATCTTCTGGCAATCATCTCCAGAATTGTTTTCTCTCCAGATGGGAGGGCTGAAACATCTAAGGATGCTATAGTTCCTGTGGGGATAACGGCGTGATGATCCGATACTTTTTCATTGTTAATGACACGCCTGGCATGGCTATGTTCCATTGTCACTTCCTCTTCAGTGTCGATCAGATCCGCTGCCAGAGAAAACAACTCTCCCAAACGCCCTTCTGAAGCTTCCGTCAAATAATGACTATCTGTGCGAGGATAAGTGATCAGTTTTTTCTCATACAGCGATTGCGCATACTCTAAAGTCTGCTGTGCCGTATATCCGTGTTTTCGATTGGCCTCCCTCTGCAGCGATGTCAGATCATACAGTTCCGGCGGATTCTCTTTTTTCTCCTTCTCCTCTACTTTCATGATTGTTGCAGTCCCTGCCTTTTTGCATTCCTCTGCAATCTGCTGTGCCTGAAGTTTTTCCTTCATGCGTTCCCCTCCTGCTGATAAATCTTGAAAATGAACCTGAACTGTGTAAAACGGCTCCGGCCGAAATGCCTGAATAGCTGCATCCCGCATTACAACCATAGCCAGTGTGGGAGTCATTACTCTCCCCACATTCAAGGTTTGTCCATACAGACATGAAAAAAGCCGGGTAGCGTTGATTCCGACTAACCAATCGGCACGCTCCCGGCAAAGGGCTGCTTCGTATAAAGCATCAAATTCACTTCCTGGTTTTAAATTGGCGAAACCATCTCGAATGGCCTGATCCTCCATCGAGGAAATCCAAAGCCTCTTGAACGGTTTCTTACATCTGCACTGTTGAAACACAAGCCTGGCGATAAGTTCTCCTTCTCTTCCGGCATCTGTTCCTACCCAAATCTCCGATACGTCTCCTCGATTCATGAGGCTCTTCAATACAGAGAACTGCTTCTTCGTGGAAGGTGTCACCCGATACTGCCATTCATCCGGAAGAATCGGAAGATCCTCATATCTCCACCTTTTGTAACGCTCATCATAGGCCTCCGGTTCTGTAAGTTCCACCAGATGTCCGATACACCAGCTTACCAGATATCCGTTTCCAGCCAGGTATCCATCATTCCTCTTTGTTGCCCCGAGAATCTTTCCGTAGCTCATTGCTACCGAAGGTTTCTCTGCTAAAACTAATTTCATCTGCGTCATCTCCTTTCCATAGTTCAGCAATCTTCCATTTTGAGAAATTGCTATGTAAAGCAGCCCGAAGGCTGCCCCTGATGAGAACACATCCGCTTTACTCATCATCCTCAGAATTTTCAAGTTCCTCATCATAGAAGTTCTCTTCCTCCGGCGGAAGATCCACTTCCTCATCCTCTTCATAGTCAGCATCCGGATCCGGTCTTTCTGCTTCCTTCTTTTTCTTCTTGGTCTGCAGATAAAAGTATCCTCCGCCCGCTGCAACAAATACAATCAGAAGAGCTACAACCGGAAGAACGTTTGTCGCTGATTTTTTCTCTGTCTCTTCTGCAATCACTGGTTCTGATTCTGGTTCTGTTTTTTTCTCTGTTACTGTGGTTTCGATTTCTGTCTGCTCCTCCTGCTCACCTGCCTCTACCGCCGCCTGGTAATCAGCCACCTGCTCTTCGTCCATTAGAGCAAGCAGATCAGACTCATCCACAAGATTCAGGAAATGCACTGTCTGGTTCCCCTCATCATCCCGATCAATCAGGATATAGAAGTAATTCCCTGATTTTGTAGCCACTGTGATAAACTGCTTTCCTCCATCCGCACTGGTAATGTCGTCTACCAGATCCAGATTTCCGTCCGGAGTCAACGGAGGAAGTTCTGCCTCATCTTTTTCTGCATTTTCATCTTCTGATACCGTTTCCACAACTGCATCCGAATTAATATCATCCTTCACCTGTGCAAATGCAGGTACGCTCGTTACACTTGTCATAAGAGCCGCAACAAGAAGAAGCGCTCCTACTCTTTTCTTAATCATTCTGCTGTTCCTCCTGATTATCCTGTGGAATCATGCTGCCATCCGGGAGATGATTCTGCATATTTCGTAATAATGCCGCCAGCTGATCCGATGACAGATTCGCCGCATGAACCATCTCATGAATTTCCACATTTTCCTGTTCTTTATACTTTTGATCCAATTCTTTGAACTTCCGATCCCATTCATCGCGTTTTCTCCGTGCTTTGTCACGTTCCAAGCCGATGCGATCTAATTTTGCACTCATTGTTTTCCTCCTTCTAATACCAGCGTCCTGCCTTATACCAATGCTGAACCCAGTAATCATCACTCAAATTTCCATACTTACATGGATCTCCGCAATGAATAAACGTATTGGTTCCGTACACTCCGCTTCCAATATAAATTCCTACATGTGACGGAGGAGACGTGTTATAGGTCCCCTGGAAAAATACCAGATCTCCCGGCTGCAGTTCGGATTTTGAAATAATTCTGCATTTTGCAATCAACCCGCTGCAGGTAAGATGTCCGGTGTTTAACGCTCCGGATTTCGTAAGGCAATAACTGACAAAGCCGGAACAGTCAAAGCCGCTTGGACTGTAACCGCCCCATACATAGGGTGTTCCCAGATGGGTCTTTGCCTCGGCAATTAGTGCTGCGCATGCTCCGGTTGCTTCTCCTACACTTTCCAGTTCCTGTTCTCCTACTTCAAAATAGAAATAAGGATTCAGATGGGTTCCCTTATAAATGAACTCAATGCTGAAAGAGGCTTCTGATCCAACCTTTGCAATGGTCTGTCCGTTTTCTACCGCCGTGCCTGCAGACACACTGATCTCGGTACATGAAACCAGTTTGATAATATATCCGTGCTCGTCTTCCAAAGTGATTGTGCCGCCCGATACCGATTTCACCGTTCCATCAATCGGTGCCAGGATTTCTGTTCCTGCAGGCACAGAAAGCGTCATCTGCTCTGATTCCTTCACATTTCCGGACGCATAATCATAGCGGTATCCATAATTTCCAATGATGTTGTGATGCCAGTTACAGTCTACAGGCATGCCAAAGAAAACTCGATTGCCTCTCGTTTCCTGATATACCGCATAAACTTCTTTTTCATCGTCATTCATCCTGCTATTAACGATGCTTTCCAGATCCGTGGAAGTCAGCGTGATATAGCTGACTGTCACATTTTCCGTTGTGGTGACCTCAATTTCTTCTCCGTCACCTCCTGCATAATAAGCTTCCCAGGTCTGATGACCGTGAGCCGATGCTGCAGAATGGCTGTCATAATACACGTCGAAATCCACACCGTATTGATCAAAGTTTCCGGTGTCTTCTACCTTGTACAATGTTCCGTTCATAATGATCTCAGTTCCCATTGGAACCGTTGGATTACTGGCATCCACCGCAATGGTGTGGCTTGCTGTGGGGTAGACACCCGACGCCGTTGCACCTCCTGCCCATATGCCGCAGCAAATAGAACAGTTACAATACCCACTGGTCACTACCTGTCCCAGCGACTCTCCGGCACGCACTGTTTTCGTCGTTGTTTTTGTTTCCTCCGCAGTACTGGTATCCAGCTGATATTGAAGCTGGAAAAGCTCTTTGATTTCCTCTTTTACACCATCAAAGGTAAAGCTTCCGTACTTTGCAGATAAATAGCTGATCAGAACGGTGGGCTCATGCCCGATCTCGCCTACGTTGTAATGGAACTCTTCCGAATCACTGTGATCACTTTCATAATCATAGATTTTCTTTTGCAGCTCTTCTTCCAGCTTGACGTAATACGCCTCCGCCTTGGTAATTTCTGCATCATCTGCAGGCCAGGAAGTTGCAGAGATTCCACCCAGCACTCCTGTGGACAGTGTCGAGCAGGACTGAAATAGGGCAACAACCATCAGCGCCACCATTGATAGCCCCAATACTATTTTTCCGCCGTTGGATTTCCCACTGAAAAAGTGCCGTATCGTCTTCAGAACCTCATTGGACTTCTTGCCTGTTTCTTTGGCCGTCTGTGCAGTCGAAGAGGTTTTCCCAGCCACATCTGCAGTCTTTACCGCTGCATACTCTTTTTTGATTGCCTGCTTCTGCCTCCATTTGGATATTGGATTCGATGCCTCCGCGGAATGTTCTGCCCTGTACTGCGTGTATAGTGCATCCACATTGGCCTGATCTGCCTTCTTCTCTAGCTTTGCAGCTTTGTTATACGCCTTTAATTTCTGACTATATGCGGCATGATCCACTGTATGCGCCGTCGTTTCCATGACCTGTTCACTCTGATGCGCCTCCTGAACACCAACATTCTCATCCTCGTCCTCTCGGATTTCCCGGTGTATGCCTCCTGTTGCTGTTCCCACTGCAGCGTGCACCGCTGTCCGTGATACGCTTCTTTTGGGAGCGATAACCTCTTCCGGTGCATCGTCAAACCGCAGTCTCGATTTTACTTTTGCCCTCGAAACCGCATTCGTTGCATCCGCCTTCCTGCTTTTCTGATTGGCAAAGAAATCGCCAGCGGTTCTTTTATTTCCTTTCGTATCTTCATCCACTCTCAGTTTGTTCTTCACCGGAAGCTTCTCTTTGGCTTTATCGGCCCTGTCCGCAGTTTGTTCCGCCTTCTTTGCTGCCTTCTTCACCGCACCCTTCTGCATCTCTTCCTCTGTGAATCTCAGGCGTGTTGTCTTCTTCTGCATCACACACCTCCTATCATGTCACCGGAAGATTCCCGTTATTCGACAAGTCGGATAATTTTGTGGTCATAATTCGATAGAGCTCCAGGTCTGTCGGGAAATGATCCACAAACGGAAGAATAACATTTCCGTAAAACAAAAGCCCTTCGCCTTCCCCACTATGGGTGACATACGAGAGCTGATGCGTCGAAATATTCAATTGATTTGCCAGGATCTGCCTGTCGCCTGCAGCCTGATTCAGCATGATAATAAAATCTGAATTCTCAAAGATATTGGCTACCTCACGGCTGGCAAGCAGATCTTTGACGTTCTGAGTGATTCCTGTCGGACAGCCGCCCCACTTACGGAATCTCTTCCAGATTTCTACCGAGTAGGATGCTGTCTGTTCTTCCTTCAGAAGGAGATGAAACTCATCGATAAAATACCGGGTTGTCTTACGAGCATCCCTGTTTTTCGTCACTCTCCCCCACACGGCATCCTGTACGATCAGCATTCCCAGCTTCTTCAGCTGTTTTCCCAGTTCTTTAATGTCATAGCAGACGAAACGATTATTGATATCTACATTAGTCCGATGATTAAACAAATTCAGGGAACCTTTGACATAGATTTCCAGTGCCGTTGCCACATGACGGGCCTCTTTCTCATCCTGCTCCAGAAGTGCCTGATACAGGTCTTCCAGAAGGGGCATGTTCTCCGGTCTCGGATCCTCAAAGTATCGTTGATAAATCTGATGGACACACCGGTCAATAACCGTCTTCTCAATGGGCTGCAGTCCTTCTTTTCCGCCAACAACCAGTTCGCATAATGAGAGAATAAAGTCCGACTTCAATGCCACCGGATTGTCTTCCTCACTGTAATTCACATTGATGTCCATAGGATTGATATACTGAGTACTGGATGGACTGATTTTAATGACCTGACCGTCCAGTCTTTTCACCAGGGCAGAGTAATCGAGTGGGTCGGCGGTATTACTACCGCTTTCCCCTCTAAGAACCGTACGTGAAAGTTTCCCTTCATACGGCTCAAGCATTTCATCACTCTTTCGACCGGCTTTCCACATATAAACGCTGACAGTCTGAATGAACGTATGCCATATTGGATACGATGTCTTCGCCACCTTTTGACTTCGGGACTTTGTAGAAAATCTCTCTGTCATCGCTAATGTTCAGTGGCATTCCGCAGTGGTAGCACCTTCCGTCCTGATTCTTCCAGATGAGTTTGAACCGCCCTGAAAGGCGTGCCATTCCCTGATTGAATTTCCTTTGAACGAAATACTCCGTATCAATATACGGATTCTTTGTGGTGCTTACCTTGCGGTGTCGAACAATAGGGGTGTGGTCAACACGGATTAACTCGTGTTCCTCCGTGCTGAAGACCCAGTTTCGGTTACCTTTACGGTGCCAATACTTGGTCGAAATCCACCATTTCCCCTTCTTCGGATGTCTTCGCTTCGCCCAGTGCCAGAGCAGTTCAAAAAGCATATAGTCCAAATGGGCAAATGCTTCGCTTGCTGATACTGACTGATGATAGTTCGTCCATCCTCGGATTTGCTGATTCAACTTCATAATCAGTACATCCTGATTCCATGCCCTACCTCTGCGATTAATCGTGTCGGAAAGTTTACTTACAATCGCCTTGATTGATTTCTTTGATGGCTTGATGATTAGTTTTCCCTTGAACTTTCTGAATGTCCATCCAAGGAAATCAAAGCCCTTATCAATGTGTGTAACCACGGTTTTCTCGTCAGAAAGTTCCAGACCTCTTGTTGCCAAGAAATCCTTCAGCAGTTCTTTTGCTTCTAAGGCAATTTCCTCCGTTGCCGCTGTGACGATGAAATCATCGGCGTAACGGATGAAATTTACCTTATGAGCATTCTTGAACCGGAGGTCAACCTTTCCCAACCTGTTGGTGTGGAATCGGTCTTCCAATACTTTCTGCATTCCGTCCAACGTCATGTTGGCAAGAATTGGTGAGATAACGCCGCCCTGCGGTGTTCCATCTTCTGTAGGGAATAATTCTCCTTTGAAAATGAATCCTGCTTTCAGGAATTGTTTCAAGATACTTTTATCCATTGGGATGTTTTCTAATAGCCATTCGTGACTGATATGATCAAAACAGCCTTTGATATCACCCTCAAGAATCCAGTTTGGTGATATATCTCTGCGAGCAAGAGCCCCAAAAATATATTCGCAGGCGTCCTGCGCACAGCGTTCCTTTCTGAATCCAAAGGATTTCGTATCTGCCGTTGCCTCTGACACTGGGTCAAGGGCTAATGCATACAGTGCCTGCATGGCTCTGTCGTACATTGTCGGAATTCCGAGCGGACGTTTCTTTTTCTTATCCTTCTTCTGGATATATACCCTTCGAAGGGGACTGGCTTTATAGCCTTTATCGGTCAGAGTTAACACGGCGTGCATTTTCTGGGCGGGCGTATTCCATAAAATCCCATCAACGCCAGGTGTTTTCTTACCTTTGTTTGTGGTTATACGCTTTACAGCGAGTGCTTTTGCATAGAAGGAATGCGTGAGAAGATATTGAAGTCTCTTCACATCGTTCCATTTGCGTTTTTGTGTTGCCTTGACAATCCTGACTTGCAGCCTATTAACTTCTGCTTCTGCCTTCTTCCAGTCGATAGTTTTCCACTGGAATTCCAGCTGCTTGCTGTCCGATAATCTCTCAGAAGCTCTCACTTCCGTCGTTGAATAATTACCGTTCATAGGTTTACCTCCATTTCTTGTCATGAAATACCCGGGATAAGTCTGCACCCTTTCGGGTCGGGGCAAAGTCTGAACCCCTATACTCACCATTACAGTGAGCCATTCGCTTTCTATCCCATCTCATACCCTCTGCATCATTTATCCCCCTTACAGGTTCAATACCTTATAAACAAGGAATGCATAGGGCTTACCATGTTCCACGTAATGAATAATTGTGTATGCCTTAGCCTTCATCTTTGAGCCGGGAGGACTTGCGTCCATTTGTCATCCGTCAGCCGAAAGGACAGATGACCACCTCCGCACCTTTTGGTGTAAGCGTATCAGCCTTATTTCGCTTATTCCCTGTAACGACTCTTGCAATGATTCACTTTACGTTAGACATAGCATACTTATCCTGCCCTAGTGCCGACTTAGGCTGTCCGCATTCGAGCTTTTCTCCGTGAGCTTCCTAACGAGATTGTTACCGCTCAAGCAGGTCACGGTCGGATTACCCCAAATGGATAGGGTAGCTTTAATAGCAATTCAATTACGCGACTTCATGTCGCACCTCGGCCTCAGGATCACAGATGATAACATCGTCATCCGTTACCAGGAAGGCATTTGCGATTTCACGCTTGGCAGAAAAGGACTTACCGGAACCGGGAGTACCAAGGATCAGGCCATTCGGGTTCTTCAGCTTCTTTCTGTCCACCATGATCAGGTTGTTGGAGATAGCATTCAAGCCATAATATAAGGCCTCCGCACCATCCTGATACAGTTCCTGTGTGGTAAACGGAACAAAGATTGCAGTGGAGCTGGTGGTTAAGGCTCTCTGTATATTGATGAGATTATTGGCCAGCGGCAACGAGGACATCAGCCCCTGCTCCTGCTGGAAATCCAGTCTTCTTAAGTTGCAGTTGTGCTTCTGTGCAATGGAGCTGGCCTGGAACACGTTATTTTCCAGCTCCTGCATGGATTTTCCGGTATTCATCACAAGAAACGTAATTAAAAACATCCGCTCATTCTGACTCTGCAGCTCTTTCAGCAACGCCTTGGCATCCTTACCGTAGGTTGCCAGATCACTGGGAAGAATATCCATATCATATCCGGAACGCACGGCTTTTTTCTGCTCCTCAATCTTACTCCGATCCAGTTCTGTAATCGTTCTTTTTACGGACTTGATAGCTTTATTCTGATCCACAGACTGGATGTGCATCGTTACGATTTCACTGGATTCCATGTCCAGAAAATCCTTCAGCATCTGATCTGAAAGGTCGGAAGCGGTAATCGCCAGGAAGCTCATGGCACCATACATCTCTCCCATCTGGAAAGTTTTGCCACCTGGGAAAGAGAACGAAGTCGGTGCGATGAAGTCCTTTACGGAAAGTCCGGATTCTGCCAGCCATTTCCAATCAAAATGAAATCGATCTCTGTCTCCCATATGAAACATATCATGCATCACATGCAGCCTCTCTGTACCATTTAATACTCTGGCAGATACACCCAGACGATGAAAGTTATTCATAAGGTCTGTCTGCACATGCTCCAGTCTCGGTTTGGCCTGCTTCATGGAACTTGCTTCGATGCCAAACGTCAGATATTTGCTCTTTGTCAGTCCATTATTTCCTTTTTCCAACTGCTGACGCAGCATCTGCGTATACTCCATTCGCACATCATCAAATCCATCCTTCCGATATGGGATACGCACATTTTTCTCAAAGCTCTCCGTGTCTGTAGCAAGATTCATGAAGGACAGTTCAAAGTGAATAGAGCTATCAAAAAAGTTCAGGAAGCTGCACCACTCCTCGAAGATGGCCGTCTTATCCTCCTGCTGTGCCAACTGATAATTAATATCCTGATACTGAATGGTTTTCGTGTAATAATGGTCTTCCACGCGACAGATACCATCCGGGAACATACGCTGAAAAGGAATCGACTGCTGTGCAGTTCTGGGGATTCCGTCATCTTTTTTCGCTCGTTCCATGATTTCTTTTACCTGACGCTGCTCCTTTTTTGACAGATTTGCCGGCATTTTTACGTTTGACTGAACCGGCTTTCTGTTTAGAAAATTGAACAATTCGATTTACCTCCTGTTCTGCCTCGTACTGACGTATCAGCACTGCATAATAATTGTCTGTCTGATAAGGTCTGATTTTGGGGCGAATAAATTTTGCTTCGATAAATTGCTTTGCAAGCACTTCCATGGGCTGACCGTTTTTCTCATACATACCAAGGAAAAACATAGGAAGCATGATTACCATCATCCCAAGGGCTGCCAGAGAAATGTTGCCGGTCTGTTTCAGCAGAAAAAAAGCCGGAACTCCAATCAGAGCGCCGGTGCCAAAGCAGATCAACTGCCGTTTTGTTAAGTTAAAAAGTATCTTTGCTTTCACCCGTGTAAGGTCACGGGGAACCGAAATATAAGCTGCCAATTCTGAAACCTCCTTCATATTAATGGGCTGCAAAAATTGCCTTTGATAAGCTTCCTGTCTTGAACAACGTGAAGCACAGAAGAACGGTATATCCTACAATTCCCCAGATAGATGCCACAATATCATCGCTGATTGAGATACCCTGAATCAGTACCGCATAAATTCCGATACAGATCATAATCAGAAATCCCTGGAAGCCGATTGCAAACAGCGACCTGAGATAATTCTGTCCCATATGACTCTGTTCCCTGTTCCCAAATGTTGAGAACGGAATCGGAGCAAGACTGACCATCAAATACACCTCAATCATTCGCCCATAGACAATGACAAATATCACGATACCCAATGCCCACATCGTCACCTGAATAATAAATGTCTGCAGGTAGATTCCAAGAAGCGGACCAAGATCCATGGCTCTCAGATTCTCTTCCATTGCTTCCAATGCACTTGCATCTACTGCGGTTGAACCGGCAATCAGTCCTCCTGCATTATTTACTACATGCTGTGCCACGTCGAATACCGCCATTGTGATATTGAAACAGTTCGTAATCAGCATGACGGCACAAAATGTTTTAAAAACCCACTTGAAGAAAATCCATGTTTCAAAATTGGAGAGATTATTATGCTCAATAATCATCTGAATCAGCTCAATACAGGCAATCATCGTCAATATGATACCTGCAATCGGGACAATGACTGATTCTGACACATTTCGTATGAGGGAGAAAATCCCCGGCGAGAAATTCACCGGGGACATCCCTACCTGTGTCGCCACATCTCCAACCTGCTGGTTGACTGAATCAAACATCCCCGACAGATTATCCATGATTCCTGAGACGAGCATCTCCTTGATCCACTCGCCAATCTGATCGAGAATTCCAAACAATGGTTATACCTCCATTTCTTTGCCTGTGATTCGATTAGCCAAACAGTCCGGAAAGAAGCGGTACCAGAGTCGTGCCGATCAGGGCAACACCTCCGCCTGCCATTAACTGTTTCATTCCCTGACTCTTCGCGCCAGGATTGTCATTGCCATAACCTTCCAGGAGGTTAATTGCGCCCCAGATTCCAAGACCTGCACCAAGGGCGATTACGAGTGTCTGTAATACAGTTACTGCTGAATTAAAAAATGCCATACATGTTGAAACCAAAATCGCAGATTTGGATTATTTTGTTCATTGTTATTTTTCGGACGTAACCTGAAATGAAAAATGGCCGAATTCTGTTCAAAATCCGGCCCTCTTCATACTGCGATTCTGGTATCTCCTTCCGTAAAATAATATTTTCAGGTCACATCGCAGTTCTTTATTCAATTGTAATCCTAGCTTACTTGTTGCAGTGGGTGGTCTTACAAGCCTCATATTCACACCATCCCTTCATTCTATTCTTACAGAGCAGGATCCTGTCTGCCCTTACCTCTCGCGGCTTTCGAGGCAGTTCTCTCTTCTGTCCTCTTTCCGGAAAGATCGGATAGAACAGAGTCCCGTTCTCTGGTCTTATAAGCTTCCATCATAGATTTCAGTTCCAGATTACTGACTTCTCTGGATTCTCTCTTCCAAATCGTTTTACCGGCAGCATCCTCCCCTTCTCGAACCGATCTGGATAGCTTGGTGGTTCCCTCTTCCGGAAGCTTCATCCAGACACCCTTTCCAAATTTGTTGTCATGCACCATTTTGGGAGAGATCACGAAGCTTTCCCAAGGTCGGCTGTCGCCTTCCTTGTTCGGAATCTTGATTTCTACCAGTTCCTTTCCATTTCTGGATTGAAACGGCTCTCCCACCAGCCCTTTGCCGAACTTGATTGTAACTTCCTGTAAGTTCTCTGCCTCCTGCTGTGCCGCCTCGAAAGCTGCCTGATCTACCGGTTCTTCCCATGGATATCTGTTGTCTGCCATTGTTCTGTCCTCCTTCATCAATCGTTTTCTTCTTCCTGTTCGTCTTCTTCTACTTCAATCACTTCATACTGATCCTTATTCCGCAGTTTCAATCTGTGATCCAGATACTTCTCAATATCGAAGGTATACTTTTTGTCGTAATCCGCCGTGTATTGATAATTCGGATGTTTCGTCAGATCATATTTATCTGACAGAAACGGCCGCACACCTCTCAGCTGCAGAATACACTTTCCGCCATCCAATACTGCCAGCTCGTCCACCGATGCCAGATCATGTCCCATCTTCTGATAATTCGTACCGTAAGAAGGATTATTTCCTCGGGTATCGGATGTGTTGAATAAATCTATGGTTTCTTTGCCCAGGGATGCATTTAATTCCTTCAGCGTTGTAGGCTCTGCGCCTCCCAGAAAGATGCGGGAATCCATGTTTCCAATAATGGTATCTGCATTGTCCTTATAGATGGCTTTCAGCTGAGACTGGGCCTGCAGCACCAGACATGCGGATATTTCACGACTTCGTATGGTAGCTACCAGTTTTTCCAGATTCGGAATCTGTCCGATGTTCGCGCACTCATCAATCAGGCATCGTACATGTACCGGAAGTCTTCCGCCATACACATCATCTGCCTTTTCACAGAGAAGATTAAAGAGCTGGGTGTAAATCATGGAAATCAAAAAATTGAAGGTGCTGTCTGTATCTGACATAACCAGGAACAGGGCCGTTTTCTGATCACCGATTGTATCCAGCTGGAGTTCATCGTAGGCCGTAATGTCTCTTAACTCCTGAATATCAAAGGGAGCTAATCTGGCGCCACAGGAAATCAAAATCGATTTTGCCGTCTTGCCGGCAGCTAATTTGTAAAGTCGATATTGTCTGCAGGCGAAGCATCCAGGCTTTCTTTTTTCCAGTGCTTCAAACATCAGATCCACCGGATTCTGGAATGTCTCGTCATCCTCTCGGACTTCCATAGCATTTAACATCTCCAGTAGAGTTGCAAAATTCTGCTCTTCTGGCGGTGCTTCATAATGGATATAGGCGATTAACGCTGTATAAAGCAGTTTCTCCGATTTCTCCCAGAATTCATCTCCACCTTTTCCTTCGCCCTTAGTGTTTACCATCAGCGTGGTTACCAACTTCAAAATATCCTTCTCAGAGTGCAGATAGGCAAACGGATTATATCTCATGCTCTTTCTAAAATTCGTCGAATTAAATATGAGAAGTTTATAGCCATTCTTCAAGAGCACGTGACCAAGGGAGACTACTATGTCCCCTTTTGGATCCGTAACCACATAGCTGGAATGGAGCTGCAGAATCTGCGGCTTGATGAAAAACCGGGTCTTTCCGGAACCAGAGCCTCCGACAATCAGAACATTTTTATTTCTGGCATTTGCCGGATTGGCAGGTCTGCTGTTCATCATCAGACGTTCTGTTTTCGTGAGTATAATGTTGGCGAAAAAATCCGGATCTATAAAAGGCTGGATATCCTTGGCGGACCCCCACCTGGCAGATCCATATTCGACTCCATGCCGATACTTCTTCGCATTTTTCCCTTTCAGATACACCGCTAATCGCAGCAATAGCCCGCATATCACTCCTATCAGAAGATCCAGCGGATACACACTGGGAAGCGGATTGGAAAATGCTGCTCCCAGGGTAGTAAGAAAGCTGAGGGATCTTGCAGAAAAATCTGCTCCCTCAGCCATGCGCCATGCTTCTCCGATATTGGTTGCAACAGCTCCCATCAAAATATACGGTAAATTCAGGATCAGCAGCTTCTTTGTTCTCTCGTTCATCGACCTCTCTCCTGACTCTTGTTTCGTTCCTTCTTTGGAATGCTGCTCACCAGCTCCTTCAGTTTCCTCAGCTGTCTTAGAACACTGGGATGTGCTCTATTCTTCAGCTTCTGATTGCTGTACTCCGAGAAAGCCGCCGTCACAGCATCTGCATCTCTGGCTTTAAAGAAGATCGTATATTTGGGTGGTTTTACTGACTTATCCTTTGTGATGGCATAGTCGATTCCATACTTTCTGGCCACACGGTCGAAATCACGAATTTCTGTATTCTCAATGGGAATACTGCTGACACCCTGATTCTGTCCGATCAGCTCCTGAATGGATTGCTTTCCTTCCGGCTTCTGATTCGCTTTGGCTGCTTTTGCCGCACTTTTCTGTGCTTTTTTCTGTTTCTGTCTTCCGTTCCAGATCTGATATCCTTTCAACAACGTGCGAAAGGTCAGCTTAGTGGAACTAATGGCCAAATTGACCGTTCTGTTTTCAACTTCTTCCTGCAAGAGTCTCTCCTCCTTCCTTGCGTATTCTACCTGTTATCTCAGACCTGCATCTGCACTTAAACCAGACGAAGTGCATCGTAGATCTCGCCGTCCACCTCAATGTCTGTGCTGTTCTCATCAAGGAATTCCGTTGTCAGTCGCACCGTATCATAGTCCACACAGCAGTCATTGCCATCTTCATCCATCTCAAAGATAATCGCTTTTCCAAGCAGATATTCGGTACCGCCGATGCATATCACATCATCGGAACAGCAGCGAAGCAGCAACTGTCCTTCCATTACCTCAATGCAGTAATCTGCATCCCCTGTACGCTTTTCAGCATCTCTTACGGTCATAATAGCCGCTCCGCCTTCCGTACAGATCAGTATACAAACCGGATCACATTCTCCCATGGAATCAGCAAGCTCTTCCTTGGAGGCTACATCCTGCTCTTTTAACATCGCTCCCACAAGTCCCAGAGCTCTCTGAATCAGTTCCCTCTTTGCTCTCAGGTCATCTTCCTTCACAATTTCCAGCATCACCATTTGATTGTTGTACATATAGTTCATTCTTTCCTCCATTCTCAGCGGTTTTGATCTCGCTGTCTTTTTCTCTGCCACTGCTCAAGCAGTCTTATAATCGTGTCTTCCATCTGTTTCGGTGTATAGGACTTAGGAAAATATTTTCTCAATACCTCATTTTTGATTTTGACATGATCCAACTCATCCTTTTTCACCTCATCCATAATGTCGCACATTGCTTCCAACGTGCATTCTCCGCTTTGACTCAGCTTCTTAATTCTCTGAGCCTGGGAAAGAGAAGGTGTTGTCTGCGCATATTCCATCGCCTCCAGAAAATCCTTCTGCTCTCCATCATCCAAATAGGACAGCTCCACAGCCGGGTTGAACTTAATCTGGCCTTCATCCACCAAGTTCAGGATCTCAGGAATCAGATTCGTGAGGCGAATATATCGCTGAACCTGAGATCTGCTATCACCTACACTTTCAGCTAGCTGATTGACCGACCAAGAATTCTGCCCAACTTGGGCAGAATTTTCTTTGGATGGCCTTCCGGCCTTTCTTTTCATTGCATCCATCTTCATCTTGTAGGCGAATGCTCTCTCGCTGGGCAGAATCGACTCTCTCTGCAGATTGCTGTCCACCATGCAGAGCACTGCGGCATCATCATCCATATTCCGGACGATCACCGGCACATTTGTCAGACCTGCCAGTTCCGCTGCTCTTGCTCTTCTGTGTCCGGAGATGATCTCATACCCTCCGGTATCCAGTTCCCGAACGATCAGGGGATTCTGGATTCCATTGCTGCGAATGCTGTCCACTGTCTGCTCCATCAGTTCATCATCCAGGACTTTGAAAGGATGATTCTGAAAGGGATGAAGCTCTGACAATGCAGCCGGAATAACCTTCTCAGCCGCTTCTTCTGTTGAAGATTCCTCTTCTGTGGTAATATCCCTGGCATTTTTTAACTTTGCCAATCACCTTCACCTCTCTTCCTCTCTGATAAATCGATTTAGCCTTCCTGAATTCTGATTTTCTTCTCACAGTTCAAATACCTCCTTGATCAGTTCGTTCTTTTCTTTGTTGATGCCTACTCTTCGATCTGCTCCCATCACATGCACCGGTGTACACATTTCCAACACTCTGCTGTAGATTCGTGCATGGGCTACATCAGAAGGATTACGGATTTCATTGATTCGCAGGTTTGTGGTAATAATGACGGGCAAACCGGATTTGTAGCGTTCATCAATGACTGCATACACCTGCTCCAATGCATATTCGGTGTTACGCTCAATTCCCAGATCATCCAGGATGAGCAACGGAAAATGGGAAAAAGAAGCGATATACTGATAACGCTCATCCGAATACATGCCTCCCATCTGGTTTAAGATCTTGGAAAAGTTCGTCATCAACACCGGGGTTCCCCGCTCTAAAAGGCGCATTGCGCAATGCAGGCTGCAGCAAAGGA
>ADGC01001129.1_pt1 | contig 19355 bp, 17 predicted proteins | sample 268048 | NCBI WGS metagenome assembly ADGC01 (sample SAMN02954255, study PRJNA42359) | wallaby gut metagenome | biome: terrestrial; feature: wallaby; material: gut; isolation source: foregut contents of Macropus eugenii | host: Notamacropus eugenii | place: Australia
AACTGTTCTGGTAACCTTTGCCGTAACAAAGGTACATCTTGTGCTGATCAATTAGCAGAAGGTGTGAAATTTGCTGTTGCTGAAAATAACAAGTAATAGCTAAATTTTTCTTAAAAGATATTTAAGATATAAAAATATCTCGAGTTTATTTCTATTGGATTTAGACAATATAAACTCGAGATTTTTATAAATGATTATCTAAAAAGTTAAGCAACTTCTATTACACATTTATTTTTTCAGAATCTAACATTAAATCTTTAAATACGCTTCAATAAACTCAACAACCGTATTTAGTCCTTCTTTTGTTTTTAAATTAGTAAAAACCCAAGGTTTTTCGTGACGCATTCTATTAGTATCCTGTTCCATTACTTCTAAACTAGCCCCCACATATTGAGCTAAGTCGATTTTATTGATTACTAAAAAACTAGATTTGGTAATGCCAGGTCCCCCTTTACGAGGTATTTTTTCCCCTTCTGAAACATCTATTCATAAATTGTGATATCTGCAAGCTCTGGACTAAATGTAGCACTTAAATTATCACCACCACTCTCAATAAAAATTAAATCTAAATCTTTAAATTTATTATTTAAATCTTCTATGGCAGCAAGATTCATCGAAGCATCTTCTCTAATTGCAGTATGAGGGCAACCACCTGTTTCTACCCCTATTATGCGTTCAGCCTCTAAAGCTCCAGCTTCAGTCAAAATTCTTTGGTCTTCTTTGGTATAGATGTCATTAGTAACTACCGCAATATTCCAACGTTCTCGCATAGTTTTACATAACATTTCTATTAAAGCTGTTTTACCAGAACCTACAGGTCCGCCCACTCCTACTCTTAATGCATCTTTACTCATATTCTTCACCCCTAAAAAATTTTGCCAAATCTCTTATGCTTATATAACTACCACATAAAAAGTTATTTTTAATTTCTATAAATTCTTGAATACATAACTTCATGTAGACTACTTTGGATGGCCATATTGCATAAACCACTACCAATTTCATCATCTGCTAATAATTTAGCTTCTGCTATCATTGTGGATATTTTTGAAGAGGTTAAAATCTCAGAAATAACACTCCAACAAGCACTTTGTCCTAAAGGTATAATTTTGGCTCCAACTGTCACCATACTTTCTATAAATGAAAATATAAATGTATGTAACAACTCTTCTACTGAAATATCTAAGCGTACCGCAGCATATGCTAAAGCTTGTAACCATGAAGATGATAAATTTGACAAGATACGTGGCGGAATCGAACCAATTGCAATATTAAGAGAAGGCAATATATTCACTAATGCACGTCCCTTTTGCATTTCTTCCATCTTAAGTTCCATAGTGCCACGACTTGCAATAATCATTTCGCCCCATTTTAAGAAAGAATCCCAATCATTCTCTTTGGCGCTATTACAAAGTCTTATTAAAATTGGTAATTCCAAATATTTTATGCCTTTATAGAGCATTGACTCTATCCAAAGTTTTAAGCTATTAGTATCAGTAATAAGATTATTTTCAACAGCACTTTCAATGCCTTGAGAATAAGTAAAACCACCTATAGGTAAAAGTGGTGACAATAAACTTAAAACACCAAATGAATACATTTAAAAATTACCACCTATAAAGTTGTACCTAGAATTTTAGTTGTAATCTAAAGTATTAGTTTTATGTTCTAATACCTTATGAACTAATGATGATGACTATAAGCCCCATCCTCTGGTTCAAATTTATTTTGTTCACTTACAACATTGCCACCAAGTCCAAGAATCAATTCATCTAACACATGATCTTCTTGATATCGTAAATAGTTTGTTCCTATTTCAAGAGGCACATGTCTATTACCCAAGTGATACGCAAGAGTTACTAATTCATGTTCATCTTTTGCGGTCACAGTAGAAACTTGTTCTAAAGCTGCTTCCACTAGTAAAGAATCGCCTTGTTCATTTTGTAACACAAAGCCATCACGCAAAGTAAAACCTCGTTCTAAAACAATGACACAAGGCACTCCTTTTTTAGTTTTGGTAATAAGACGACTACATCTTCTTTCATCAATTGTTAATACCACACTATCGCTACATGAAACTTTCTTACTTAATAAGTCATTTTTAGATAAAACCTTGTTGTAGGCACCCATATTTTTATCCTATAAAAATAAATATTTCACAAAACATAAATGTTAAATTGGCACATTAAAAATAAATATAAATAATGATATTTAAAATATAAAAAATCCTTAAAACAAATAATATCGTTGTGTCAGAGGTAACTTTTCAGCAGGTTCACAACGAAGTTCAACGCCATCAGCTTTTACAATATATGTCTGTGGATCAACTTCTATTTTTGGTAAATAGTCATTTAATTTCATATCATGTTTAGTTAGACCACGAGTTTTATGAACTCCATAAACTAAACTCTTTAAACCTAGCTTTTCTTTAACACCTTGTTCTTGCGCAATTTGACTTACAAATGAAATACGAGTACGTGATAACGCAAGTCCCATTCCTCCAAACATTGGTCTAAAACGCATTGGTTGTGGCGTAGGAATTGAAGCATTTATATCCCCCATCATGGCAGCTGCAATCAAGCCACCTTTAATAACGATATCAGGCTTAACTCCAAAAAATGCAGGTTTCCAAAGCACTAAATCTGCAAATTTACCAACTTCAATAGAACCAATAATGTCACTAACACCATGAGCAATTGCAGGATTTATAGTGTATTTTGCAATATATCTTTTTACTCTAAAGTTATCATTTCGTGTGGAATCTTCTTTTAGTGGGCCTCTTTGCACTTTCATCTTATGAGCTGTTTGCCAGGTACGGGTTATAACTTCGCCAACACGTCCCATTGCTTGCGAGTCTGATGAAATCATAGAAAGCGCCCCAAGATCATGTAAGATATCCTCAGCTGCAATTGTTTCTCTACGAATACGAGATTCTGCAAATGCGATATCTTCTGGTACAGAAGAATCTAAATGGTGACACACCATTAACATATCTAAATGTTCATCGATGGTATTTTTAGTGTACGGACGAGTAGGATTTGTTGAACTAGGTAAAATATTTTCAATACCACAAGCTTTTATAATGTCTGGAGCATGTCCACCACCTGCGCCTTCAGTGTGATATGTGTGGATTGTTCTACCTTTGAAGGCCTTGATAGTATCTTCAACAAATCCAGCTTCATTCAAAGTATCAGTATGAATCGCCACTTGCACATCATATTTTTCAGCAACACTTAAACAGTTATCAATAGCAGCAGGAGTACTGCCCCAATCTTCATGAAGTTTTAACCCCATTGCTCCTGCTTTTATTTGTTCTTCAAGAGCTAAAGGTAATGAAACATTTCCTTTGCCCATAAAACCTGTATTTACAGATAAAGAATCTGCCGCTTCTAGCATTTTCTCCATGTTCCAAACGCCAGGCGTACATGTGGTTGCATTGGTACCTGTAGCAGGTCCTGTACCGCCCCCTATTAAAGTTGTAACCCCAGAAGATAAAGCTTCGTCACATTGCTGTGGACAAATAAAATGCACATGACTATCAATGCCACCTGCTGTTACAATTAAACCTTCACCTGCAATAACTTCTGTACCTGCCCCTATTACAAAAGTAATATCATCTTGAACATCAGGATTTCCTGCTTTTCCAATAGCTGAAATAAAACCATTTTTTATCCCGATGTCTGCTTTATAAATACCACTATAGTCGACAATTAAAGCATTAGTAATAACGGTATCAACAGTATCTTTGGCTCCTAATTGAGACTGTCCTTGACCATCTCTTATGATTTTGCCACCACCAAATTTAACTTCATTACCATATTTAACAAAATCTTTTTCAACTTCAATAATTAGTTCTGTGTCTGCCAAACGAACTCTATCACCAACTGTTGGCCCAAACATGTCTGCATAAGCTTTTTTATCAATAGTGCTCATACGCTATATCCTTATAAAAGGGTTAATTTATACATAGAAATCAAAATATAAAATTACCTAACAATATCAATTATTGCTTATAACTACTATCTAGACTTCCCATAACTTCACCACGAAAACCAAATATCTCTTTCTTACCAACAAAAGGTATAAGTTTTACGGTTCTTTTTAATCCTGGTTCAAAACGAATTGCAGTACCAGGAGTTATATCTAAATGTTTACCTAACGCCTTACTTCTATCAAAAAGCAAAGTAGGATTTACCTCAAAAAAGTGATAATGAGAACCAACTTGAATTGGCCGATCTCCAATATTTGCAACTTCAATGCTTGTGATTTCCAATCCTTTATTAAACTCTATCTCGCCATCTTCAATGAAAAATTCACCAGGAATCATAGTCTTATCCTTAATCATTTAAATAATTGGATTATGTACTGTTACAAGCTTAGTGCCATCAGGAAAAGTACCTTCAACTTGAACTTCTGTTATCATTTCAGGAATACCTTCCATAACGTCATCTCTAGTTAAAACTTGGCGACCTAAACTCATTAGTTCACTAACACTTTTACCATCTCTAGCCCCTTCTAAAATAGCGGCTGTAATTAAGGCTACAGCTTCAGGATAATTTAATTTCAATCCGCGCGCTTTACGTCTTTCTGCCACAAGAGCGGCTGTAAAAATTAATAATTTATCTTGTTCTCTTGGTGTTAAATTCATTTCAAACCTCTTGATTATTAATATTTAATTAAGTAGCCCAAACTCTAGGCTTTATTGTTTTTTTGGCAAAAACTATTGGTCTTAAATATTGCCAAATATCAATACTTGCTTGTTCTAACTTTTCATTATCATTAGCAATCAGACGAATAACTAACAAGCTTTCTAATAATGTTGCCGCCACACTTAAATTCATGTTTTGTAAAAACAAATTTAATGTTTCTAACCATTCATTTTTAAAAGGAGACACTAAAATTGTGCCAATACAACAATTTCCATTAAGCACCGCTTTATCAAACAAATCATCATTGCCATAAACGCGACTTGTTTCTTTAAAAATAAGTTTTTTATTTAAAGTGGTTTTTGATTCTAAATTTGGTTCTAAATGTGTTTGATTTTCATAAGAGTAAACATTTATATGGTTTAAAAACTTACTATTATCAAAATCAACTTTATCTAAAGCCATACCACAAATGGATATATCCCTAAAAAATAATTTGGCATTATGATCAAGAGTTATATCTGTTTGTACCTTGGTATCTGTCCCTTTAAAAAAAATATTAGGTTGAGGTAAAACTTCTAATTCTCCATCTTCTGCAATTTCAAATTCTTGTTTAAATAATGATTTTTGATTTTTAAATTGTTGTGATTCATTTTTATAAAACTTGGTAGCACCTGGTGTTGTTAATAGTACTTGTGCTGATTTACCAACCTTTAAAACTACATTTAGTTCATCTTTAAAAGCAATGCCCCCAGGTGGATGTAAGAGATAAATATGACATGTTTTTTCAGGATAAAACACCTTTTGTACCATTAAAGGTCCAACATGTTCATATTTAGAAAGAACTGTTTTATTATCTTTATATTGGCACTCTAAAATTATCTGTCCTTGCCAAACATCACTCATATCTATCTCTTATATTTAATTAAATTAAACTGTTAAATATTTTTTAATTAAATTGTCATCAAGGTCAGTCATTTTGCCTTCTGCCTTTCCCTCTCCGCGGTCAATAATGAAAAATCTATCTCCCATTTTGCGAGCGAAGGGTAATTTTTGTTCCACTAGAAGTACTGTCAAACCTATTTCTTTATTAAGTTTACTTACAATATTGGCAATATCAGCCACAATATTGGGTTGAATCCCTTCTGTTGGTTCATCAAAAATAATGAGTTTAGGATCAATTACTAAAGCTCTACCAATTGCTAACTGTTGTTGTTGTCCCCCTGACAAATCCCCACCTTGTCTATGTTTCATATCAAATAACACCGGAAACATATCGTAGATAAATTTAGGAATGGTTTTTAAGCCATCTTTACGAGCTTTTAAACCAATTCTTAAATTTTCTTCTACTGTTAATAATGGAAATATTTGTCTGCCTTGTGGTACATAACCAATACCAATACGAGAACGCTCTTCTACTGATAATTTGGTAATGTCTTGACCATCAAAAATAATATTGCCAGAAGCAATAGCATGTTGCCCCATAATGGTATCCATAAGAGTGGTTTTACCAACCCCATTTCTTCCCATAATGCAAAGACATTCGCCTTTATCAACATGCAAACTAATATCCCATAAAGTATGACTTTGCCCATAATATTGGTTTAAGTTTTTTATCGTTAACATTGTGATGTCCCCAAATAAACTTCTACGACTTCTGGATTAGATTGCACTTGATCCATTGAGCCTTCTGCAAGCACATGTCCTTGATGCAACACAGTTACTTTGCGAGCAATACTACGCACAAAATCCATATCATGTTCAACTACAATAATGGTATGAGAACCTTCTAAAGAAAGTAGTAACTCTGCGGTTTTATCCATCTCTTGGCGAGTCATACCAGTAACAGGTTCATCCACTAGTAATAATCTTGGTTTTTGCATTAGTAACATGCCTAGTTCTAACCATTGTTTTTGACCGTGCGATAACACTTGACCATTTTTATTACGAAGAGCTTTTAAACCAATTAACTCAAGTACATGATCTCTCATATCAATTTGTTCACTGGTAAAGCCACCTTTAAAAGTTGTCCATACAGTTTTAGGACCACTCATTGCAAGTTCAAGATTTTCATCAACTGTCATATTTTCAAAAACTGTAGGTTTTTGAAACTTTCTACCAATGCCGGCTTGAGCAATTGATGGTTCATCAAGTTCTAAAAGATTAATATTTTGACCAAACCAAGCAGAGCCTGCATCAGGTTTAGTTTTACCAGTAATAATATCCATCATGGTTGATTTACCAGCACCATTTGGTCCAATAATGCAACGTAATTCTCCTTCTTGGATATAAAGATTTAGATCATTTATCGCTTTAAAACCATCAAAGCTTTTAGTAACCCCTTCAACATATAAAAGCATGCCATGAGAATCATCAGGAGCAAGTTCATGATGGCTTACATGTTTCTTTAAAAACTTCTTGGCAAATCCTGAAAAATGAGGTTTTTCCATAATTTACTCCTTGGATTTTTCAAGCATAGATGATGCTAATGCTGTAGTATTTTCTACAACTTGATTTTCTACGCTTGCTGTTAATGTTTCTTGAGATTTTTGGAATTTCTTTAAATCAATTGCTTCTAATACCCCAATTATTCCTTTAGGGAAAAAGATAGTAACTAAAATAAAGATTAACCCTAAAGCATATAACCAACCTTCTGGGAATAATCCTGTAAACAAAGTTTTAGCATAATTTATAAGAATAGCCCCCACAATGGCGCCATATAAAGAAGCTCTACCACCAACAGCTACCCAAATAACAAGTTCAATTGAGCAAATAGGATTAAATTCACTAGGATTTATAATGCCAACTTGTGGTACATATAAAGCGCCAGCAATACCAGCCAACATTGCAGCTACAGTAAAAATTGCTAACTTAAACCAAACTACGTGATACCCCATAAATCTAGTTCTCATTTCCGCATCACGAATTGCTGTAGCAACTTTACCTAATCTTGAACTTACGATTTTGCGACAAATAAAATAGCCTATAGTAAGGAATAATGCAGATAAAAATAATAAAGTTAATCTAGTACTATCACTTGATAATGAAAAACCTAAAATATCTTTAAAATCTGTTAAACCATTATTGCCACCAAATCCCATTTCATTACGATAAAAAGCAAGAGCTAACGCAAAGGTTAAAGCTTGAGTAATTATTGATAGATAAACCCCACTTACTCTTGATTTAAAAGCAAAATAACCAAAAATAAAGGCTAAAATTCCAGGAACTAAAACAATCAATAGTGCCGCAAACCAGAAATGATTAACTCCTAACCAATACCAAGGTAAAGAATCCCAATTTAAAAAGATCATAAAATCTGGTAATAAAGGGTCTCCATACACACCTCTGGTGCCGATTTGACGCATGAGATACATCCCCATAACATAACCGCCTAAACCAAAAAATGCGGCGTGACCTAATGATAAGATCCCCAGATAGCCCCAAATTAAATCTAAAGAAACTGCCAATAAAGCATAACAAAGATACTTACCAACTAAAGTTATACTATTAGCCCCCACATAGAATAAATTACCATCTTCAAAGAATGTATTGCCTAAAATCATCAGTAATACAAAAAACCATATTACTCCTAAAACGCTACATCCTTTTTTATCTCTTTTTAATAATTCAAGCATAAACTAATCCTCCACATTTCTACCACGTTGTGGGAATAGACCACGTGGACGTCTTTGAATGAAGATAATCACACCTATTAGTATTAAAATCTTACCAAGCATTGCGCCTGCAACAGGTTCAAGAACTTTATTCGCAATACCTAAAGTCATACCTGCAACCATAGTGCCCCAAATGTTTCCAGAACCACCAAAAACAACAACAAGGAAAGAGTCAACGATATAGTTTTGTCCCAAATTTGGACCTACGTTGGTAAGCTGTGATAATGCCACCCCAGCAAGCCCTGCAATACCAGAACCTAAACCAAAAGTTAAGGCATTTACTCGTTCAGAACGAACCCCCATATTTCGAGCCATTGCTCTATTTTGAGAAACTGCACGAACTTCTAAACCTAAGCGCGAATGCTTTAAGATATGACGTAAAGCAAAGAACACCGCTAAACAGAAAATAATGATGTAAAAACGACTATATGTAATCGAGAAGAAATCATTAATTTTTATGGCACCACTTAAGAAATCAGGAATCACGACATTCTTATTTAACGCTGTAAATATAGTACGTACCCCTTGTTGTAATAGTAGACTTATACCAAATGTAGCTAATAAAGTTTCTAAAGGACGACCGTATAAATATCTGATAACAGTTCGTTCAATAATAATTCCTGTTAAACCACTAACCAAAAAAGCCATTGGTATTGATAAAAGTAACGCAAGTCCAGGATTATTTGGTAAAGCTTGTTGCATCACATAAACAGTGTAGGCACCAATCATCATTAGCTCACCATGAGCCATGTTGATAACTCCCATTACCCCAAAAGTAATGGTTAAACCAATCGCAGCAAGAACTAAAACCGAACCTAAACTTATCCCAAAATATAAAGTCTCAACGCCAGAATAAAATGATTGAGTAGAAGATAAATTTTTATAAATTTTTTCAGCATAGACTCTGTTACTAATATCTGAATCATTTTTAGCAATATCTTCAAACTTCTGAATTAAAATTGGTGAATTTAAGTTTGCAAGAATACGCATTGCCCCATTTCTGATCTTTGGTTCTTGAGAATTTAAATCAGCACTTGCAATTACATAATCAAGATTTTCCGCTAATTCAGGGAAATCACTTATTGAAGTATCTCTTATGAACTGTAAACGACTTGCATCACTTATTGATACTTTTCCAATTAAATTATGAGCGCTTTCAATACGCGCATCTTCACTTAAAGTTTTATCTTCAAGAGTTTTCATCTCTGATAATAAAGCTAAGCTTTCTCTAATTTGATTGTTTATCGCAACACGTTTTAAATCTCTTTTTTTTCCTGAAAACACTTTACTTGTTTTTACATTAAAGTAATTTCCATTAGCGAGAACATAAAGCTCTGAATCTTTTCTGCTGTAATATAAATTACTATTTTTTGCTGCATCAATTAATACAGGAACATATTTTTCAGAACTATCAGATAAAGTATAAAAAGCCTCAAGTTTAGCATCAAAAGAACTTTGTTTATTGCTAATTACTGCATAAGCTTCATCTGATGTCAAAGCAAAAGCAGAACTTGAAAGCATTAAAAATAACGATAACGTAAATAACGCTTTATAAATCACTTTAATCAAAATCATAGGCACCTCATACAAAAACTCCCTTTGTAATTGTTGTTAACAAAGGGAGTTTGCAGTTACGTTATTACTTCTTGTCTGCAGAACCACCGCACTTGCCAAGTTTCACATTGTAATTACCGCACTTCATAGGCTTTCTCCAATCGGAAATTAAATCCTTGGAACCTGGTAAATAATCTGACCAAGCATCTCCTACTACTGTGCCTTTGGTGCTATCAACAATTAAGAATTGACCATCATCTTGAATTTCACCGATAAGTACAGGTTTAGTTATATGATGATTTGGCATCATTGTAGCGATACCACCGCTTAAATTAGGAACAGCAACCCCAATAAGTGCATCTTGAACTGCATCTGAATCTGTAGTACCTGCTTTTTCAACAGCTTTAACCCACATGTTAAAACCAATATATGTAGCTTCCATAGGATCGTTTGTTACACGAGATTCATTACCGATAAACTTATGCCACTTATCCACAAATTCGTCATTTACTTCGCTATCTACACTTTCAAAGTAGTTCCAAGCCGCTAAATGACCAACTAATGGTTTAGTGTCAATACCTGCTAATTCTTCTTCCCCTACAGAGAAAGCAATTACCGGAATATCTTTAGCAGAAACACCTTGGTTAGCTAATTCTTTATAGAATGGTACATTGGCATCACCATTTATGGTTGAAATAACCGCAGTCTTAACACCTGTACTACCAAACTTCTTAATATCAGAAACAATTGATTGCCAATCTGAATGACCAAAAGGTGTATAACTTACAATGATATCTTTATCTGAAAAACCTTTTGATTTTAAATAAGCTTCCAAAATCTTATTAGCAGTACGTGGATAAACATAGTCTGTACCAACTAATGCCCAACGTTTAACTCCTTGCTTTAATAAGTAGTCAACTGCAGGAATTGCTTGTTGGTTAGGTGCAGCACCTGTGTAGAAAACATTCTTAGATGATTCTTCACCTTCATACTGAACTGGGTAAAATAAAATACCATTTAATTCTTCAACAACTGGTAAAACAGATTTTCTTGAAACAGAAGTCCAACAACCAAATATTGCTGAAACTTTTTCCTTTTGAAGTAATTCACGAGTCTTTTCAGCAAATAAAGGCCAATTTGAAGCAGGATCCACAACCACAGGTTCAATCTTCTTACCTAAAACACCACCCTTCTTGTTCTGTTCATTAACAAGCATTAAAAGAGTATCTTTCAATGAAGTTTCAGAAATAGCCATGGTGCCAGAAAGGGAATGTAAAACCCCAATTTTAATTGTATCTTCAGCAGCCATAGCTGAAGTTGCTACAACAGTAGACAATGCCATTGCCGCAAATAAATTTTTTATTTTAACCATTCCTATTGTCTCCTAACTAAATAGTTATAAAAGCATTTCTGCTTACAGTTTAGTTATAGCAATAGGTATGCCATTTTAAATAAAACTATAAAATTTCTTTTTTCTAGTATATTTATTCTATTAATATATAAAAATACATATTTATGTCTACAAATAGACCAAATAAAAACATTTTAAACTTTTAATGCATCAAGATTTAGCAACAATGCATCAAATTAAAGCAAAATGTTCTAAAAAGAATCCAGGCACATAAAAATCCCCAAAATTAAGGATTGCACTAAATTTAATACCTATGCACTACTATTAAACTTATGAACTATTTTTGGGAAAAATATTGTCATAATGGTGAATCTACCAATAAAAATAATGCTCTACAAATATTTGTGTTTACTATTTTTTTATCAAAACTCTAATAAAAACTATAATTTAATCTTATGGAACAAATATTGCTTTTTTATAGAAATAACCTACTATTTAAGGATTTAAGGAATTTTATTTATGAAATCTTTTTTTACTCAAAAATTATTAAAACAAACTATTTGTGCGTTACTTGCACTCTTTGCTTTACCAAATATTTGCTTGGCACATATCGGACAACTTGCAGATCATCAAAGTGGTTTAATGGAAGGAATTCTTCATCCTTTTACAGGTTTAGATCACCTTACAATATTCTTAACAGCAGGTATAATTTTATGTATTACTTCTAAGAGTAAAAAGAATTTCTTTATTATTATGAGTGGTTTAGTTATAGGTATTCTTTTAGGAAGCTTTATTGGTGAATCAGAAGCTTTTGTAGTAGAAACAGCCGTTGCTTTAACTATACTTATTGCAGCATTATTGCTATTCGTAAAAAAAGCTCATCCATTTATCATTTATTTATTACCAATTATTGCATGTATTCATGGTCTAGCTCATGGAATGGAATTACCTATGAATGCAGCTATAAGCTTTACCATAGGTTCTGCATTATCAGTGGTAGTAATAATGTCTATTGGTTATTTACTAACAATTCCTTTTAAAAATAGTGCTATATTTAAGAATTCAATAGTAGCAGCACTTGTAGCAATATTTGGAGTAATCATTGGTACCAATTAAAACTACTAGTGAATATCTACATCTCTATAATGAGCTTTCATTTCTATAAAATAAAATGATATAAAAATAGATTCAATAAAAAATCTTCATTAAAGAAAAGAAAAGAAAAGAAAAAGTAAGAAACAATAGCTATATACAAGATTGTATATAGCTATTGTTTATAGATTGGTTAACGATTTGACTCGATAATCTGATTATCAGCTTCATGAGTCATATTTTCAAAGTTAAGAACTCTACCCTTGCCTGTACGTTTAACTTCATATAAAGCTTCATCTGCATGATGTAAAAGTTCTTGTTCATTGATTGGACGTGATAATGAAGAACTATCCATTACCCCAATAGAGCAAGATAAGTAATAACGTTCAGGTAAGTTATTAACAGGTTCACCTAAGAATTCTTCAATTTCTTTCTTGTAACCATTCTTAGCCTTTAATTCATCAAGAATGTTTTGCATTCTTGCTTCGGCTTCTTCTGCGTTACAATTCTTCATCAATAATAAGAATTCGTCACCACCCCAACGGCATGCCACATCACTAGGTTTCTTTTTGCTATTTAATAATTCAGCAAACCATACCAATAATTTATCGCCAATATCATGACCTAAATTATCGTTATAGTATTTGAAGTTATCAAGGTCAATAAAACCTAAAGCAATATTTTGAGTTGCCGGAGTCTTAGCAATAGTATTACTCAATTGAGAATGGAATTCCATTCTATTATAAAGTCCTGTAAGCATATCAGTAGTACTTACTCTGATGAGCTTAATACGTTGTAATAATGTTACTAACTGACTTGATAGTTGTTGAGCAATAAATGTAATAGAATCTGAGCTTTCAGAGGTGTTATCTGTCTTATTATCAAAAGTAAATAACATCATTTGACCAAACAGTTCATTTCTATCCATTAATGGATAAATAGTGATTCTATATACTTGATATAAACCAATCTTTACATCATTACATTGTTGGAATTGATTAGAAATCTTACTATTTACAAACTTCTGCACCTTAGCAAATGAGAAACTAGAATACTCACGTGATGCATTAAACTCTTTCAACAAACTTGAAGTACCGTTTTCAGGATCTACATAGTAAATAAAACCACCATTTACATTAAAGTGTGATGATAATAAACGTAAAGTTTCACCTGCTAATTGCACATCATTTTGTACACTTAAGCTAAAGTTATGAAGCATTGAACCCAATCTTAGTTCATGAACTTGACGCCATAAAATATTAACCTTCTTTTCCTGTTGAATTAAAGGAACTATTTGGCTAAATTCATTTAACGGAGTGTCAAGTCTTGAAATTGGACATACATTGTCATCAACTCTACGCCAAGCATTACGTAATAGACGCTGGCTATTAAATAATTGACGTTTAGTTGCAAAATCATAACCCTTTCTAAAGTATTTATAGCTTTGTTCGAACATGCCATATGTTGAGAATACTTTAACCCCACTTAAATAGTACAAAATTTCTTGTTGACTATTAAATGTTAAAGTACCTATTTGAAGCTCTAAAGTTTCAAATTTCTTTATTGCTGCAAATTTATCCCCAACCATGTTATAAACACGAGCTTGCATAATATCATACAAGAACTTTTCAGATGATTGCATTGGAATAATGCTACGTAAATTATAAGAACGCTTTAACATCTGTTGCGCAAAGTTATATTCACCCAAATTTATATAAGCATATGCTTTATTTAAAATAATATGGTGCATATTGTGGAACGGAATCTTATTCGTACCACGAATAGACATAACTTCTTGTAAAATATTTAAAGTATGTAAACCTTCTTTAAATAAACCTGTTAACAAATAAAGATTTGAAAGGTTATAAAGAGTAATACTTATTTCAGAGTAATCATTTAATTTAATAGAATTTCTTAAAACCTTTAAATGATACTCATGAGAACGGGCATAATCTTCAGTTTCTTTAAAGAGATAACCAATGGAACTATACACATGAGTTAGTTCAATTGGTACATTAATATTTTATAGATTTCTTCACTGATACAATAAGCATGTAAAGCTTCCGCTATCTTACCCATATCATAAAGAATAATACCACGGCAATGGTGAGAAGCTGCTAATTCATGCTTTATACCAAAACGATTGGCAATATTTACTGCCTTATTACAATATTCAAGCGCAAGCTTTAAATCATGATGTGAACTTAAATAACATTGTGCAAAGTAATTTCTAAGTACATACGTTTGTTCTTTTACTAAATCTTGTCTTTCAAGATTTGAAATTAAATTGGTTACTTCTGTTTCACCAAATTTAATACTAGAACGATCATATGATACAAATAAACAGAAATTAGAAATAGCAACTAAACGCATATTCATGCTTAACTCACCTAAGTGAGCAGCCATTTCTGCAAAATGTAATACCGATTCAAAGTCAGATCTAAAAATATGGGTATAAGCTAATTCTATATATGCGCGACATGCATCATCAGTATTATTACGATATTGAGCCTTTTCATACATAATATCAAATGATACTAATGCATCTTCATATTCATGCTTATATAAGTGTGCTCTACCATCTAAATGATATAAAGATACTTCATCTTCTGAAACTGTATTTTCAGAATTGTAGCTCATTCTTAATTCTGAAGTTAGTTTATCTGTAATCTTTAATACTTCTTCATTACAGAAAAAGTTTAATAAACGACTACCACATACTAAACCTTCTTTTAAATCAGATAAAACATTATCAGGAACTAAAGAATGTGTTTTCCAAACATATCTATCATTATCAACACCAAAGCCTGTTTCAGAATCATTTGGTCTAGTGATGCCACAAATATGTTCAAATTTATTTTCCCAATCCATCCATTCTGAATTGTTTTCCTGTAGCGAATCAACAGAAAAAGACAACATCATAATAGCATTAGGAGTGTTCTTTAAAATTTGAGTTTCTTCAGCGCTCTTCTGATATTCAGAAAATAAATTTACAGAACTCGATTTTGCTTTATTAGGAGTTGGAGCAATATTGAAATTTTCACCTCCAGATATAAAATCACTACTCTTTACAGAACCTGAGATACTATAATCATACTCAACATCGTCAAATTCTTTCTTCTTAAGTAGATCTAATAAGAAATTTAATGATGTAGGACCTGCAAATTGTAAGTTACAAATACCTATCATTGTAACTTCAGTATTACTTAATAAGTGATTAAATAATGCTTTTACATGACTATGCATACGATGTTGAATATATTCCACATCTGCAGGCATATAGAAATTTTGTAAAGGACTTGTATTATTGAGCATTCCTAAAAAAAGTTGCTTTTCATACTGCTCAAGCCCTAATATTCTTACAATTTCATTTAGAGTTTCTTTAAAAGATTTATCTCCATATACTCGTTTTAATAACTCCCATATTACATACATAACAGGAGCCAAAGGATAATAATAATCCTTCTCACATAAGGAAACTCTTATTGGATCATCTATACCTTTCTTTTGGCAAAATGTATCAAAATCAGACTTAATTTCAGCCTGATCATTGAACGAAATCATCAGAAGTTCAAGATTCTTCTTTGCTGCATTTTGTACGTAGCAACGCTCTAAGACATTACGAATATGTGCAGACATCTTTTAACAATCCCTTAATACCAGTGCCACAAACTTGCTTTGGGCCAACTTATCCCATTTATTCTTTTATATTATTTTTAATATTTTATTTTTTGAAAAAACTTTTAAATAGTAATCTATCACAATCTACCATTTAAAAATTCATTACTAAAAATAAAAAACCTTACTATCCGCAAATTTAAAATACCTATAAAAGTTAACGTTGGCACTGTAAAAAAAAGTACATTTATCACCAATTAAAAATACTAATGTTATTTAGCATTTCACTTTAATAAAACTTATCAACCTACATATATTTTTATAAACCAATACTAAAAAAACTAATATAGTAGCTCTATTTTGGTATTTTTTATGTTTTATTTAAAGGTATCTTTTTTGTTGTTTTTATTTTGTTTTTTTGTTACAAAAAATCTTACAATATAAAAACTTTGCTTAATTTTGATTGGTTCATTATAACGCATGAAAAATATTGCATATTAGTTAATTATTTGATTTTAGAAATACAAAGAAGTTATTCTTTAAAAATGAGATACATATCAAATTTTTTAAAATATAAAAACGATGAAAATTTCATAACAATTTTAGCAACAAATTGTTATTTTTTAACAAAATTAACATTTAAAAATCATTTGATTATTACTGAAGTTAGAAATTATTATTTTGTTACAGTTTTAATAAAAAACCCAAGAAATATTACGTATCAAAACGAATATTCTTGGGTTAATTATTTTTTTGTTAAAAACTTAGAATCTCTTCTTCTTTTCTTCTATTGGTGGTGCAACAGGAACATCTTTTAAACCAAGCTTTTCATTAAAAGTTGCTTGCTTTATTTTTATCTGTGCATTAGTTTCTTCTAGTTCTGAAATAAGTTTCTTATTTTCTTCATATTTTTCAGCTCTAGTTCCCCACACTTGATATTTATCTTTTGCAATTTTATATCTAGGTCCACCTAAAGTAATAAATAAGAATTTCACTTCAAATGATAAAACCGCACCTTCTTTTGATAAAGCAGCTTTCAATTCTTTAGAACAATCTATTATTTCTTCTAAAGTTTGACCGTTCTTTACCCATGTATAACTAAAAGCGTAATCTATTTCTTTATTAAAAATTGGCAAAGGTTTACCTGGAACATTTACATTAGCAAAGAATACAACTCCATCTACCATATAATTTGCAGGTAATTTATTAGTAAAACTTAATTTTATACCATCTTCTTCAGGCACATATTCACCTTGTATAGAAAATTGGTCAATTAAAGAATCATTAAATTCTTGCATTAAGAATTTTTCTTCTAAAACTTTTTTTAAGATATTATCACGCTTAAAATAAAGACTTAATAATTCTTTATATGATTCACTTAATTCCTTTGCTTCCTTAAATTTAGCATTTCTTACATCTTCGCTAACAGCTTTTGGTTTAAACTTCAATGATTCATAAAACTTATCTTTTTCTAGTAAAAAATCAAATAATCCATCTACAGTAAGATTTTGAAAATAGTCACTTTTAACTAAATAACATTTATTAGGATTAAAAACATTTTTACAATCTGTATCTTTATGGCCGATATACTCAAAGTATAAATCCATAGCAATCTTGCCATCTTTTTTATCTAGAACTTCTGCTTTTTTTTCTAAAGTTTTTACTAATTCATTACGTTCACTTTCAGAAAGTTTTTCAATATCTTTAATTTTAGGGCTAGCAAAAACACTTGTAGAAAAACTTAAGATAGCAAGACCTAAGAGAACTTTTTTTAAATTACTTAATTTCATTACTTATTTTCCTCTGCACCCATTGCTTCAAATATTAATTTATTTTGCTTTTCTTCTAAAATCTTGGTATATCGATCACTAAAAGATGCAGCGTTAAAATCTTCTGCAGAAATCAATTGTTCTACTTGTTTTTGTGCATATTCAAAAAAGATTTTAGTATCTTTGATATCGTAAAACCCTTCTCTTTTTAGCCATTTTTCATTGTTTTCTTTATCCATATAAGCAACAGCAGATAGAACTATATCACCATCATTTTCAGGATTATAATTTACCCAAGGATATTTACAGATACCTTCATCTTGATATCCTGAATTTAAACCTCCTGTTATATAGTAACATTCTTCTCTTCTTTGATAGCCTAGTTGAGCACAAACAGCGGTAATAACATATCCTGATTCATTCTGAACCATTATAGAAGAAGGACCATTACCTTTTCTTTTATGATTTGATACCTTTACACTATTAAATAAGTTATTAAAAAATTCAATTGATTTGATACCATCTATGTTTCGTTGTTTTTTATTATAGAAACCTGTGACAACAGGATCTTTTTCTGTGAACTCTAATCCATAATCTTGATCATATAAATCACGTAAACTATCAGCTCTATCTCTTGAGAAAAAACCACTAAAAGAATGATAATTTATATACTTAATTCTTGAGTCGTATAAATCTTTATCTAATTCTTTTAATTTAGATTCAATTTGAGATGGCCAATTTTCTTTCTTATATTCATCTATAAGAGTACTCATTATTTCAGAAGCTTTCTTGTTACCAAATTCTTGACTTTTTTTACTTGTAAAATTATCAAAAAAGAAATATTTTTGACCTAAAGGTAGACTATCAAAAACTTCAATTAAAGTTTCTTTTTTCTTCTCATCAGAAGAATTGTCATAAACAGGATCACCACAACCAACAAGTGCACATAAAGATGCTACAAGCGGTAATACAGAAAATTTATTCATAATTTTATTCATATAAATTGGAGTAAAAACTTATATCAACTAGCAAATCATTAGATATTGGTATTTGCTAGTTATATGTGAAAAATATTTTAATAAAACCTAAAATTTTGTTGATTAAATAGAACCTCTTCTACGCTTGATAACTTTTGTATTAGATGAATCTTGAGAAGAAGTTGTAGCTTCATTGGCACTATTTTCAATCTTGGTTGCCTTGGAAGCAGTAGAGTTTGCTGTAGCGCTAGTACCACCAACTGTCGCAATTGTTGACTTTTTAGAAATAACAGTTTGGGTTGATTTCTTACTCTGTTGTTGAATTCTTTGTTTACGTGCTGTTTGAGCTTTTTCTTCTTGTAACTTCTTTTGTGCTAAAGCTTGTTTTTCTTGCTTATTTTTTACAGTTTTTTGCACATAATCTAAATCACTTACAACAAAAGGATATAGATAATCATCTAGATCATCTTGACATGAAGCTTGGGTATAACAAGTTATTTGAGTTGCAGTTTCTAATACTTGATTTTTATTATAGACAAAAACAGTTAAAGTAATATAACCAAGTTCCTTTGAAATTATAGAACTAACAGCATAGGTATAAACATCATAACTATGTCGATATTCTGTATATGTAGAGCCTGTATATTCACTCTTCCAAGGTTGCCTAAATTCTT
>ADGC01001656.1_pt1 | contig 18864 bp, 26 predicted proteins | sample 268048 | NCBI WGS metagenome assembly ADGC01 (sample SAMN02954255, study PRJNA42359) | wallaby gut metagenome | biome: terrestrial; feature: wallaby; material: gut; isolation source: foregut contents of Macropus eugenii | host: Notamacropus eugenii | place: Australia
TACACGTGAAGAAATGGTTTGTGTTAAAACACTGTATAACTACGTGGATGCAGGATTGATTGGTATCAAAAACCCATCATCTTCCTGAAAAGCTTTCCAGAAGTCCTAAGGTTGTTCGTACCCGTGAGAATAAAAGAAAGCTTGGTAGAAGTATTGAAGAACGTCCTTCCATTGTTGATTCAAGAGAAGAGTTTGGTCACTGGGAATGCGATCTTGTATTAGGTGCAAAGACAAAAGATGATAAAGTTCTTTTAACGATGCTTGAAAGAAAGACCCGTGAATTCTTTATTATTCCTTTGGCTAACAAGAATGCGACTACAGTGTATCAGGCTTTACTTGATATCAAAACGCATTATGAAGAACACTTCAGTAATGTGTTTAAAACTATTACAACAGATAACGGCTCTGAGTTTGCAGATCTATCAAACATAGAAGCTGTATCAAATACGCTCATCTACTATGCTCACCCGTATACATCGTGCGAGAAAGGATCCGTTGAGCGTCACAACGGACTGATCAGAAGATTTATCCCAAAAGGAAAACGAATCGATCAGTTCGATATCCAGGCACTAGTTGATGTAGAAACCTGGTCAAACAGCCTTCCTCGGAAGATACTCGGATATAAAACTCCAGATGAACTATTCGAAGATGAGCTGGATAAAATCTATCAAGTGGATGCTGCTTAATTAGTGTCCAACTTGTTATTGCAATTTAGGATGAAAATAGTTTTAAAGATTTTTTTGAAAGTCCGCAGGCTGCTTCCGGTGAAGAATCTCAACTGCTTGTAGATAAATATTGTAATCAATTAAATAGGGTAGAGAATAAGCTCTATGAATATAAGAATATTGCAGATCAAATTATTGATGAAGTATCCAAAACAATTCACCATACCGTTATCACCAAAGGTGCCATTCATAATTTCACACCTTTTTACTCGGAAAGATTAGGAGATAAATTGAATGGAAAAGTTATAGATGATCCTATTAGTTCCGATTATTGCAGGAAATATCATTATGATAGCAATAATAGGCCAGTGATCGTTGAGGAGTACAGTGTCTTTCTGGGAATATTCGAGATAAGTGAGGTGTATTTGTATCATGATGAATACACAGAGAAACTTTTGTTTTCAAGTGGTATATTAGAGCGACTATTGGTGTTTGATAATGTTTTTGCAAACACAACAAGATGCTTTTCATTTTCTTCTTTTCGTGACGCAGGTCAAATTGTTGAAGAGTATATTTACGAGGGTAATATCTTAAAACAAATCAATGTTGGAAGAATGGATGGAAATTATAAGGAAATATTTTTCTATGAAAAAGACAAACTAATTATGATAAATGATATCTATCCTAGTGGTTCATAAGGCAAAAATCAGCACAAATGCAATGGCACACATGGGTAAGAATGAAGATGTTCGTGTTGAGGTGCTGGTAAAAATATGCAATTCGCTAGAATGTACACTTGATGATATTGCGGAAATTTTGCCAGACAAAACAAGTGAATCGTAAAAAGTTGTGACGTGTCGCAACTTTTGATGGAGGTATTTATTATGAATGAAATTATGGAATATAAAGAATCTGCCGGACTTTACGATAAGATATCATCGTTGATTACTTCAAGAAAAGTAGCCGTATCGCACACAGTAAATACGGCAATTATTTTCCTATACTGGGAGATTGGAGAAGCAATCAGCATTGATTTATTGAATAACAGTAAAGCAGAGTATGGAAGAAAAGTAATTTCAGAAGTATCAAGAAAATTAACAGAAAACTATGGAAAGGGATTCGATAAGACATCCGTGTTTCGTATGATTCAGTTTTATCAGAAGTTTCCCGACAAGGAAAAAGTTGCGACACTGTCGCAACAATTGACATGGTCGCACTTTGTGACATTGCTTCCGATTGAAGATGAAACAAAAAGAGATTTTTATGCAGCCATGTGTAAAACAGAAGGCTGGAGCGTCCGGACACTTCGTGAGCGAAAAAATTCTATGCTGTATGAACGGACTGCTATTTCACGCAAACCGGAAGAAACAATAAAAAATGATGTGGCACTTTTAATGGATCAGGACAAAATGACGCTTGATATGTTTTATAGAGATCCTTATGTGTTGGACTTCTTGGGATTAAAAGACACCTACAGTGAAAAGGATTTGGAGAATGCGATTCTTGCAGAACTTGAAAAATTCATTTTGGAAATGGGTTCGGATTTTGCATTTATGGCAAGACAAAAACATTTCGTTTTGGATGGAAAAGACTACTTCATGGATTTGCTATTTTACCATCGTTCACTTCGGAGACTGGTTCTTGTTGAGCTTAAGCTGGGAGAATTTCAGCCAGAGCATAAAGGACAGGTAGAATTGTATCTACGCTGGTTGAAGAAAAACGAAGTGCGTGAGGGAGAGGATGATCCTATTGCATTGATTCTTTGTGCGGAGAAGTCGCAGGAAACAGTTGAGTTGATGGAGTTGGATAAAGGAAACATTCATGTGGCTCAATACTTGACAAAAATGCCGCCAAAGAAGTTACTTGAGGAAAAATTGGCTCTTGCCATTGAGAAGGCAAGGGAGCAGTTAGAACAAAGAGAGTCAATTAAGGAGATCAGTTATGGCGTTTGATTTTAAAAAGGAATTCAAAGAGTTTTATATGCCTAAGAATAAGCCTGCAATAGTGACTGTACCTAAAGCTAATTATATTGCGGTTAGAGGAAAAGGTAATCCTAATGAAGAAGGTGGTGCATATCAGCAAGCAATTAGCGTGTTATATGCTGTGGCATATACTCTGAAAATGAGTTATAAGACCGATTATAAAATAGAGGGATTTTTTGAGTATGTGGTTCCACCACTTGAAGGATTCTGGTGGCAAGAAGGTTTAGAAGATATTGACTATTCTGCTAAAGAAACTTTCAACTGGATTTCTGTTATTCGTTTGCCTGATTTTGTGACAAAGAAGGACTTCGATTGGGCAGTAGAAACAGCAGAAAAAAAGAAGAAATTGGATTGTTCACCAGCAGAGTTTATGACAATAGAGGAAGGGCTTTGTGTACAGATAATGCATTTAGGAGTATTTGATGATGAACCTGCAACTGTTGCAATTATGGATAAATATCTTGAAGATAATGGGTGTGTAACTGATTTTGAAAGCGGAAGACTTCATCATGAAATCTATATGTCTGATGCAAGAAAGGTGGCACCGGAAAAGTGGAAGACGGTGATCCGTCATCCGATAAGAAAACTGTAAAAGAAGGTGATTCACTTGGAATATAAAATTAGAGAAATTACAGTAGAAGAATATCCCTTGTTAGAAAATTTTCTGTATGAAGCGATTTATATTCCGAAGAGCGTCACTCCGCCTTCAAGGTCAATTATTCAGAATGAGGAGCTACAAGTTTATATCAGAAACTTTGGTGCAGAAAAGGATGATAAATGTTTTGTCGCTGAGGTCTGTGGAAAAGTTGTTGGAGCCGTCTGGGTACGGATTATGCATGATTATGGATTTGTCGATGGTGACACACCATCTTTTGCCATATCATTGTACAAGGAGTTCCGCGGATTCGGCATTGGAACAGCATTGATGAAACATATGCTGGAATATCTGAAAGTTGCAGGATATAAAAAATGTTCCTTAGCGGTTCAGAAAGCAAATTATGCAGTTAAGATGTATTTAGATGTTGATTTTGAGATTATAGATGAGAATGAAGAAGAATATATTATGATTCATACGTTTGATTCGCAGGGAATGAGGTGATATCTTGACTTCGTGTATAATGAATTGCCAATTTAAAAAGAGAACGAACAAATCAGGAATTTACGCAGGAGGTGATGGATATAAGCAACTATTGGTGGATTGTTTTGATATTCTTTGTTTTATGGATGACATTGAGATCAAGAAGAAACAAAATGTATCTGGATATAACTAAAAGAAAAAAGAAAGGAAAGAAAAGAAGAATGCCACAAGAATTAATAAAAGAATTTATTGGACAGACATGTTCAATTACTTTATTAAACGACTTATGTGGAGTCGTTGCGAAGATTATAGCAGTAGAGGAAAATTGGATTAAGGTAGAAGAAAAAAATAATAAGATTCGTCTGATTAATGGGGATATGATTATAGATATTTCTCTTGCTCCTGAAAAAAAGAAGAAGTAACCAAATTCCAGATTGTAGGGATAGATTGACCTGCTCTACTAATCGGAAGCTGTTAATTACAAATGGATAAAATACCACTTATGTTTTGAAATAAACCACCTATTGAAAAACAGTAGAGTAAAGTTGGTGATTTGAATATAGTGTGACTATGGAAAGGAGGTAAGCGAATGCAAGTTGAATTAAAAATAAGCGATGAGTACAGAGAGCCTAAAGCTATTATTTATACTGATAAGATGACAGATGAAATTGCATCATTAATGAAGCAGTTGACAGATGACCAGCCGAAGATGATAGCAGCTTTCGATGAAGACACAGTATTAATGCTGAGTTATAGTGACATCTATCACATTTATTCATCGTCTGGAAAAATATTTGTAGAGACAGAGAATAAAAAATATTTATTACGACTCAGACTATATGAGCTTGAAGAGAGACTTGATGGATCCTTTGTACGAATTTCAAATTCAGAGATTATTAATCTGAACAAAGTGAAAAGCTTTGACTTAAGCTTCGTGGGAACAATTTGTGTATCGTTAACTAACGGAATAGTCACATATGTATCTAGAAGATACGTAACTAAAATCAAACAACAATTAGGAATCTAGAGAGGTGGTATTTATGAAGAAAAAGATTTTATTAAGAGGCTTACTCGGAGCACCATTAGGAATAGCAATTAGTTATCTTATTACTGTGATTATATCATTGAGTATAGGGAATGGATTATTTTATCCTGTTACACCACAGTTGATAGAAATGACAGGAAGTGAGTTGAATGCAGTGTTATTGCAGACATTACTTAGTTGCATTGTGGGGGCGGGATTTGCGATGGCATCTGTTATATGGGACATGGATGCTTGGAGTCTTGCAAAGCAGAGTGGAATATATTTTGCAATTATCTGTGTGGTGATGTTCCCTATTTCTTACTTCGCTGGTTGGATGCCTTCATACAGTTATTGGTACAGTATTATATATATTGATATTTGTTGTAATCTTCATCATGGTTTGGTTAATCCAATATTATACTTGGAAGAATAGAATTAGCAAACTTAATGATAAGTTCAAAGGATAACCAAATTCCGGTTTGTGCAAGTGATATAAATTGAATATGACCATCAAGGTCAGATGAAGAAGCCGGTGTGGCTTACGAGAAATCGTGAGAACTACATCGGCTTTTCTTTTTGCCAAAATTCTCCGGTGGAGAGTTTTGCAAAAACCGGATGAACTGCATGAAGTGAGTGTTTGACTGAATGCAGTTTTGTTCGGGCAGGAGTGCAGAGGGTGCAACCCTTTGTACGGGGTACAGGGATGTAATGCCCTGTTGGGGTCAAGGGGCAAAGCCCATTGGCAGGGTTGAGGGATGCAAGCCCCATCGGGTTAAGGGTGAAACGCCTTAGCAGGTCAAGGGTGCAACCATTGCCCAGTTTAGTGACGTCTCGTCACTAAGTACTGGGTTATTCCCTGACGAACTTTCAGTTTGCAGAGAATCGGCTTCGCCTTTTTTCCCCTATCGGGGACAGATTTGTTTTAGAAAAAATGAAGAAATGGAGGACATCAAATGAGACTTACCAGACACAACGGTAGATCAAACAAGAATGGGGTATATAGCCCTTCACACAATGATCGCAATTTCAATTTAGAAAACGCAGATCATATCAATCCTGAGAGATCAAAGCAGAATATCTACTGGGATTGTTATAACGGATTCCGACAGTTGAAACCAAAAGAAGGTGAAACACTGGCAGAAACATTTGCAGATGTCGAGGATCTTTTCTATGCACAGAGATATGCAGATCATGTGAAATGTCAGCATGAAAGAAATGTCAAAAACCGAAACACAAGAAGAGACCGAACAACGACAGATATTCGATTACACAAGAATACTTGTCCGGAGGAATCCTTCTTCCAGATCGGAACGATGGAGGAGCATGTTGATCCAGAAGTGCTGGTTACAATTGTGAATGAATTTCTTTCTGAGATTGCTCAGAGATACGGAGATCATATTCATATTTTGAATTGGTCTTTGCACATGGATGAAGCGACACCGCACATTCACGAACGACACGTTTTTGACTGTGAAAATCAGTACGGAGAATTATTTCCACAGCAGGAAAAGACAATGGAACTACTTGGCTTTGAGTTGCCACATCCAGAGAAGAAAGTCGGAAAAAATAACAATCGCAAAATGACGTATGATGCAGTCTGCCGAGTATTGCTTTTTGATATTTGCAAGAAACATGGATTGACGCTGACGGAAGAACCAGAAGAGGGTGGTCGCATTCATTTGGAGAAGCAGGATTATATCTTGATGAAACAGAGACAACAGCTTGCCGAGCAAGGAGAACAGATTCTAAAACAGGCAGATGAGATTTCCATGCAGAAAGAGATCATGGCAAAGCAGGAAGATTCGATTTCACAGGGATTTGAAAAAATCAATGATAATCGTCTTACCATTTCAAAGCAAAATAAGAAACTGGAAGAACTGACTTTGAAGATTGATGATGTAGAATCCCTCATTGATGAGGTTGCCGATGTTGCTTATGACAAGGCAGTTGAGATTGTGACGGATGCAGCGATCACGCAGACACATGAAGAAGATATAGCGACAATCAAGGGACTGCAAGGATGGCTGAAAGCACCGGAACGAAAAGATCCAAAAGAGAAACGAGAGTATGCAGTTTCTCGTCTTGACAGTGCAATCGAGAGAATCAAAAAATCAATGGGCGGTATTGCTGATCGAGTGAAAGAATGGCTTGTAAAACCGGAAGTAAAGAAAGCCGGAAAAGAAGCTGTGAAGAACTCCGCAAGAGAATCCATTTACACCAAACTTGCACGAGGAAAAGCAAAAGCGGATGCCGAGAATCAGGCACGATGGAATGAGAAAAAACCAAGAAAACAGGATATGGAACTTTAAGGCACTTGCCATTTTCGATTTGAGAATGATGAGTGCCTTTTTTGTTGGAAAGAGGTGTTTGAGTGAATGTATTTGAAGCAGTAAAGCAATCCGTTACCACAAGAGAGGTTGCGGAAATGTATGGGATTAAGGTCAGAAGAAATGGTCTTGCCTGCTGTCCGTTCCATGATGATCGCACACCGAGCATGAAGCTGGATAAAAGATTTCATTGTTTTGGCTGTCAGGCAGATGGAGACGCAGTTGATTTTGTATCAAAGCTCTATGGGTTGTCCTTGAAAGATTCAGCTATCAAAATCGCTGATGATTTCGGGCTTGGGTACAATCTGAATCAGCATAGAATTGTCAAGCCGAAGATCAGAGAGCCGAGCAGGGAAGAAAAGATTCGGAAAGAACAGCAACATCCAGTAGTAGGAGAGGTCACCAAAGAGGATAGACTTTGCACCTGCAGCGGGAGTCGGTGCATAAGCAGAAGTCAGGATCTTCTTGCCAAGAAGGGTATCTACTTCACCTTCTCTAAGGCCCGGCTGCCACAGGTACTGGCCATTGGAATCCTTGAGCTTACGAATATTGCGGACCGTTGCATCGTTGAGAACCCAGATGGCATTCTTACGATACGGTGCTTTCAGGCTGTAGTAAAGATCGATCAGCTCATCTGCGGTAATCGCAGTAGCAGAAGCAGCGGTCACACCGACATCAGCTCCTCCAGTTGCATTTAAGATACCTGTCGGCTTCTTATTGCCATCGCCAACCAAGAAGGCCTCTTCTTCCTTGGCGCCGATGCGTCTTGCAAACTCTGCAGTGAAATACTGCTCAAGACTAAACGCGGAATCATTCAGGAGCTCCTCGGAAACCTTGATGATGGTTCCTACCTTGTGGGCATCGATCTGCTCCTGGCCAAAGACATCGTCGCTCTCGCCATATGCACCGTTCTCATCGATCCAGTTGGCCACGCCCTTGGTAGCAACAACCGGAATCTTATGGATGCCATTGGAAGTAGTGAAGACATGGGCATTCGGGCGGATAACGCCTTCCTCCTCCAGAGACTGGATCAGCGTATGCTCGAATTCATCCGGCACAAGATAGCCCCCTTCGGTATCGACCCCCTCAGAGAGTGCATTACGGATTTCATAGGAAACACCATCCTTTGCACGGACCTGTGCCCAGAATGCCTGTTTGTAAGAATCGGAGGCACGGCCGACCTTTTCTTCACGTCTGGTGTTTTCAGGCTTTGCAGTAATCGGCGTGGAAAGGGGAGCTGCCATTTCACGCTCCATCGCATCCAGACGTTCCTGTCTTGCGATTTCATGGCCAAGATCTACGATTTCCTGTTCCATTCTTTCATAGGTCTGGGTATCTTCAGCAGAGAGGATGCCCTTGTCATTTCTGTGAGAGTCAAGGAATGCCTTGGTCTGCTCCCAGGTCTTTGCACGCTGTGCACGTAATTCATTAATTCTATTCATGATTCATTTCCTCCTTAAGGTTTGATCAAATTGAGACGTTTTTCGAGAATATCGATCGGAGTTCCTGCAGGAACAGGGGGCTCCGGAGTTACAGGCGCCGGACGATAACGCTTCTCCAGCTTGTTTAATAGGATGGTTTCGGTTTCTCTACCGGAAAAGGCGTAGGCTGGAATATCTGCCACATTTTTCTTCTCATCGGAGAGCACCTCATCTGCAAAGCCGAGTTCAATGGCTTTATTTGCATTCATCCAGGTTTCGGAATCCATGAGATGGGAGAGGCGTGCGCGGGAGAGTCCGGTACGGATCTCATATGCATTGATGATGCTTTCCTTTACCTCATCCAGCATTTCGATGGCCTTTTCCATATCGGTGTGGTTTCCATAGGCTGCGGTCATCGGGTTGTGGATCATCATAAGTGCAGTTGGCGCCATCATAACTTTGGTGCCGGCCATTGCAATGACCGATGCAGCACTTGCTGCGATTCCATCAATCTTGACGGTCACATCGCCCGTGTAATCCATCAGCATAGAATAAATTTGGCTTGCTGCAATGCAGTCACCGCCAGGGGAATTGAGCCAAATCGTAACAGGACCGGTGCCGGCGAAGAGCTCATCATGGAACATTTGCGGTGTGACATCGTCATCAAACCAGGAGGTTTCTGCGATGGTTCCATAGAGCTCAAGGACTCGTTCCGACTCTGGTTCGGTTTGATTTTTCCAATTCCAGAACTTCTGATTCTTCATCGGATTTCTCTTCCTCCATTTCTTTTAGATTTGTATTTGCATAAGCTGCACCTGCTTGGACAAGGGGCAGCATATTGCCATTTACCAGATATAGATCGCCACCAAGCTCTGCCGGGATACGATCCAGATCCTCTAATTCACGGATGTCATTGGCTGACATCCAGCCATTCTGACGAGCAGTAGCGTAGCCGTTCATGCGGCTGGCATAGTCGCCTCGGAGCAGTCCTTCTACATTGAATTTGAAAAAGTAGGTTTTCTTTTCCTCTTCAGAAAGGAGTGCCCGGTATAATCCCTGCTCCCAGCGGATGACCCAGGGATCAAGCGTATATTTCACAAATTCTAGGGACTGCTGTTCAATGTTTGAAAAACTTGACTTTTCCAAATCGCCCACCATGTGGGGTGGAACACGGAAGATCCTGGCAATCTCATCAATCTGGAACTTCCTTGTTTCCAGGAACTGTGCTTCATTCGGACTGATGCTGATTGGTGTATATTTGAGGCCTTCCTCTAAGACAGCAACCTTATGACTGTTGGAGCTTCCGCCGAAAGCGGCATTCCAGGAATCACGTACCTTGGCCGGGTCCTTTAAGGTTCCTGGGTGCTCTAAGACACCGGAGGGAGCAGCACCGTTGGCATAGAATTTGGAGCCGTATTCTTCAGCAGCAATGGAAAGTCCAATGGCGTTCTTGGCCATAGCGATGGGAGAGTACCCTACCAAGCCGTCAAAACCAAGCCCTGGAATATGCAGCACATCCGAAGGGTCGAGAATCACTGATCCGGATTCGATCGTTGGCGCATCATCATTGGTTTTGGTGTAGCGGTAATAGAGGTGTCCCTTTTCATCACGGTCCACCTGCATGCGGTCTGGCATGAGTGGATACAGAGCGATGACTTCTCCTTTGCCATTTCGTATGATCTAGGAATAGCTATTTCCCCATAGGAGAAGATGGGACATTGCTGTTTCACGGAAGGCAAAGGATGTCATTTCCGGGTTTGGCTCGTCATGCAAAAGGCGATAAAGAGGATGGTCTAAAGCCTTCTCTTTACCGCCTTCGTCGTTGTATTTGTAAATGGTGAGGGGTAGACTTGCGATCGCCTCCGAAAGAATTCTGACGCAAGCATATACTGCAGTCATCTGCATGGCAGAACGTTCATTGACATGCTTGGCGGATGTGCTACCACCCATGAAGAAGCTATACGCGCTGCCAGCGGTTCGGTTGACGGGCTTGTCGCGTGAATGAAATAATCCTGATAAAAATCCCATATGATATCCTTTCTGCCTGCAAGGGCATTAAAAATATAGTTTAAGCAAATGCTTGCAAATGCAAGCAAATAGATGTATAATAAAACAAAAACGAGTAGGAGGCGATACTATGGCAAACACATCCGCTGTTTATGCAAGAATCGATACACAATTAAAGGATAATGCCGAAGGCATCCTTGCCCAGTTAGGAATCACTCCGTCCAGTGCAATTCAAATGCTTTACAGTCAAATCGTTCTGACCAAAGGTCTTCCTTTTGATTTGCATCTTCCTACTGCAAAACCTGCTGCCATTGGTGCCATGACCAGAGAGCAACTCGATGCAGAACTCCAGAAGGGCGTTGATTCGATCAAAGCAGGAAAGGTCTATTCCGCAGACGAAGTTGATGACGTCCTTGCTAAGGAGTTTGGTATATGACAGATCAATATTCCATACAGTATTCCAAGGATGCATTGGATGACCTAAGAGAGATCTACTCCTATATTGCAAATGAGTTGATGGTTCCGGAGACTGCCTCCGGACAGATTTCGCGCATCCGTAAACAAATCCGTTCCCTGGATTTTATGCCAGGAAGATATGCATTGGTTGATTGGGAACCATGGCACTCCATGGGAATGCATCAGTTGCCAGTAGACAACTTTATTGTGTTCTACCTGGTAGAAGAGGATTCTGTTTCAGTAGCCCGTGTCATATACGGCGGTCGCGATATAAGGGGCATGATAAATTCGCAAGAATAAACACACTGGAGCTTCTGTCATAAACAGAGGCTCCATATTTTATATGAAAAAAATGCCACGATCATCGTAAACACTGGAGCGGTTATCGTTGCCACAGCGGATTGCACGGTCCAGAGCCATGATGGTCGCCACGGCACCGTCGATTTTCTCTGTGGATTTCTGTTTGTCTGGTTTGATATTGCCGGCCGGGTCCGTTCGAATGAAGATGTTATCCATCATCCAGCGGAGGACCGGGTGCCCGCCATGGGCGATTTTTTCTTCCAGGACCAGCTTCATCAGCTCCTTGGTAGGCGGAGACATATCCTTAAAGCCCTGGCCAAAGGGAACCACGGTAAAGCCCATACCCTCCAAGTTCTGCACCATCTGAACAGCACCCCAGCGGTCATAGGCGATCTCACGAATATTGAAGCGCTCACCAAGCAGCTCAATGAATTTCTCAATATACCCGTAATGGACTACGTTTCCTTCTGTGGTTTGCAGAGTGCCTTGGCGCTCCCATAGGTCATAGGGAACATGATCACGTCGGACACGGAGATCTACGTTTTCTTCCGGTATCCAGAAGTACGGGAGAATGACATAAGAATCTTCCTCATCCAGTGGCGGGAACACCAGCACGAATGCCGTAATATCCGTAGTGGAAGAGAGGTCCAGGCCGCCGTAGCAAACCCGGCCTTCCAGGTCATCCTCGGAGACTGCCAGGGAGCATTTATCCCATCGGTCCATGGGCATCCAGCGCACTGCTTGTTTCACCCATTGATTAAGTCGCAGCTGCCGGAAGCTATTCTCTTCACCAGGATTTTGTTTTGCAGACTCACAGGCCGCCTGTACTTTATCGATGGCGACCGTAATTCCAAGTGAGGGATTGGCTTTCTTCCAGACCTTTGGGTCTGTCCAATCCTCATCCTCAGCGGCTCCATAGATGACCGGATAGAAGGTCGGGTCATTTTTCCGGCCATCGATAATATCCAGAGCTTTCTGGTGAGTTTCATAGCAGATGCTATTGGTGTCGGTACCGGCAGTAGTAATCAGGAAGAAGAGGGGCTGCGCTCTGGCGTCACCGGATCCTTTGGTCATGACATCAAAGAGCTTTCGATTGGGCTGGGTGTGCAGCTCATCAAATACCACGCCGCTGGTATTGAAGCCATGCTTATTGGCCACGTCAGCAGAGAGCACCTTGTAGACGCTATTGGTGGGAAGGTAGGTCATGGATTTTTCGGATTCGCGGATCTTCACGCGCTTGGCCAGAGGCGGACAGAGACGTACCATATCGACCGCCACATCAAAGACGATCTTGGCCTGATTGCGATCTGCCGCACATCCGTAGACCTCGGCGCGTTCCTCACCATCACCGCAGGTGAGTAGAAGAGCAACCGCTGCAGCAAGCTCGCTTTTTCCCTGCTTCTTGGGAATTTCCACGTAGGCAGAATTAAACTGCCGGTAGCCGTTTGGCTTCAGGACGCCGAAGACATCCCGGATGATTTGCTCCTGCCAGTCAATGAGCTCGAAGGGCTTTCCAGCCCAGGTGCCCTTGGTGTGGCAGAGGCATTCGATAAAGTTGACTGCATAATCTGCAGCCGCCTTATCGTAGTGGGAGTCCGCAGCCATAAACTTGGTCGGGACATATTTCTTTAGCTTGCGCATGGCCTGCGCCTCCTTTCAGTGCATAAAAAATAGCCGCCATCTCATCGATGCGACTTCTTCGTGTAACGAGGAACAGCCCCGTCCGGGACCGTCCTGCCTGAATCTTCAGGAGTGTTTAGTTATGATCGTTTAAGAGAATGCTCAGGGCGATTTCTGCTTCCTTGCAGGTGGGGCGGATGTCCCAGCCTCTGTCATAGTTGACTACCCAGGTGCCATCCATCTTGATGCAAAGCTTGCTGATCTTGCCGCCGTTAATGCCGTAGTCTTCGCTTGGTTCCTCGTAGGCTTTCACCCAGTAATGTAAAATCTTGTAGTCGCCATCCTGTGCGGGAATCTTAATGCTTCCTTCAATCCATCCGTTTGCCATTGTGTTGTCCTCCGTTTTCTTTGTTTTCCCTTTCGGTAGGTACATATTCGCTCTAAACCACAGATATATCCAGTCATTTCTGACCTATATATGTGACAAAGATTGCGGGAGAAACTTGTGTATATTAGGCGGGTGTGTAACGAGAAAACAGGCCGTATGGCCCGTCTCCCGGAGCGCTTAGGCTCTTGCCACCTCTACAATCCAGTTGGTGGTTGGATGGCTCTTTCCGGTTGCCTTCTCAATCATCTGGCGATCTTCGTCGATGCTGCAAAGGTGCTTCCCGACCTTGATCAGCCTAACCTCTTCGAAGCCTGGAAGGGTGGTGCGGTAAACGTATGCGTTTCGGCTTTCTCCGTCGTAGCTCTTTCCATCCCAGCCGCCGAAGGTGATCTTTTCCTTGGTTTTTACGAATTTCTCTTCGAATTCTGCTCGGGTGATCTCTGTGTTGTAGTTCTGCAGGTTTAAGTGCTTTCTAATCTCGATTGCGTTTGTCATGGTGATTTCCTCCGTTTGTCTTTGTTTTCCCTTTCGGTAGTCTATATATCACTCTAAAGCACAGATATATCCAGTCATTTCTGAGGTATATATGTGACAAAGTTTCCGGAGAAAATTGTGTAGGATTCTACGAGAAAAAGCCCCTTTGTGGAGCTTCTTCCCGGGAGCTTAGTCGATGGTGAAAAGGTAAGCGTGCTTCTTTTCGAAGGTTGCCTTCTCGCTCATCCATTCCCGGTTTCCGTTGACCTCGACCATGCCCTTCAGGCTGCATCCGCTTTGCAGGAAAAGCCATGCCGTTTCCACCGCGCTTGTCCAGGTGGAGGAGTAGGTGAATTCCTTGATGTCGGCATCTCGCATGGTTTCGATGAGGCCCTCTACCTCGCGATCCCAAATGTTATCGGAAATGTCCAGGCGCTCGTTTTCTTTTTCTTTGCTGTCCTGGTAGAAGCGAAGGATGCGGCCGTATTCTTTGCGCTCGGCGTTAATCTCGTCGTTGATCGCCTGCATGTCGGCTCTTGCGGTCTCTTTGGCCTCCTGGCTTTCCGCTTCCTGGTAGGCTTTTTTGATGGCTTCGATTCTTTCGTAGTCTGCGGTAAGGTTTCTCATGTGGTTGTCCTCCTTGTTTTGTGTGTTTTCCTTTTGGCAGTACTATATATGCATCTAAAAGCACATAATAGCAAGTGAATTACACAACATATAGTAGACAATCATCCAGGGATTATACTGTGCATATTAGATCTTTTTACACACATCCTCGCCGTATACAACGTTCAGGCCAGAGCCATTATCCCAGGCAACCATGATGCTTCCCACGTCGTCAACGCCAAGGACGGTGCCGCGTGTGCCCACAGGTGGGGCCTGGGCGTCATCCATGCTTACCAGTTCCACCCGGGTGCCAGCCGGAAAGGACTGGCGCAGATGGTCGATGGTGGCCTTACTCGGTAATCGCATGGCCTTCACCTCCTTTGAATGCGCTGTTGCCAGGAAGGTTCCGAAGGAGAATCTTGCGATCCGCTTTGTACTCGTTTCCAATGAATCCGAGGCGGAGAAGGAAGCAGCGGAAGGCGTATTTCTCATTGTCTACGGCCTTCTCGGTGCTGCTGATTCGTTTCTGTTCCTTGCTCATTTTGGCAATGGCTGCAAGGAAGGCTGTGTAGGCGTGGATTTCATCCGGTTCCGGCAAGGTTGAAAACCAAGGGAAGGAAATGGTGTCCTCGTGCAGTTCGAAGCGCAGGTCCTCGATGTGCAGGGCGTGCTTGATGAGGCTGCCTTTTGCCTCCAGAAGGTTGGTCAGGTTTCCGACTTTTACCGCATCCAGCGGAAGGGTAATGGTGAGGCCGGTTTCTTCATTTTCCTGCGCCGGCTCCTCGGCAGGCTCTTCCTCAACATCAAAATCGTAATCGATCTGTCCGTGGAATCCGTAGTTTTCTGCCAGGTCATCCAGAATTTTCTCAAGCAGGGTGCCTCTGTTGTCGTCGCCGGTCAGAAGGCAATCCTTGCTGATAATGAAGGGGCCTACCTGGTAGTCACATTTCGGAACTCCGAGGTATTTCTTTTCCAGGCCGCTGATGGCTGCGATGGCATTTACCAGGTCTTTTCTGTTTGTGGTATCAAATGTGCATTTCATGTGAAATCCTCCTTTTGTTTTGGTAGTACATATATCACTCTGAACGCACATAATAGCAAGCGATACCGGAGGTATATTACTGACAAATCTGTGCCGGAAATACCTGTAACAATTTGTGTATTAGTCAGTAGCCCCTTCTTCTGGAGCAACGTCCTGATAGGAGAGCTGCTTCCCATCTCGAAGCACAGTCACGCCATCAGAGGAACCGACCTGCTCGATGTACCGTTTGACAATGACATCGCAGAACTTCTCATCCAGCTCAATGGTGCAGCAGATGCGATCCGTCTGTTCACAGGCGATCAGGGTGCTGCCGGGAACCACCGAAGGGGTCCAGGACGATGGAATTGACCATACTGGAATTGCTGATTGGATAGGCCAGAAGAGGAATAGGCCTCATCGTCGGATGATCGCCATTCTTCTTGGGCTTATCAAATTCCCAGATGGTAGATTCTTGCGGCCCGTGTACCACTGATGCTTTCCTTTTTTCTTCCAGCCAAAGAGCACCGGCTCGTGCTGCCACTGGTAAGGGCTACGGCCCAGCACCAGAGACTGCTTTTTCCAGATGCAGGTACCGGAAAGATAGAAGCCAGCATCCTGGAAGGCCTTTCTGAAATTGAGACCTTCGGTGTCTGCATGGAATACATAGATCGAAGCATCATCCGCCATAGCAGCTTCCATGCAGGTATAAGCATCCAGGAGGAACTGGTAGAACTTATCGTCTGCCATGTTGTCGTTCTTGATTTTTCCTGCGCTGCCTTCATAGTTGACGTTGTACGGAGGGTCCGTAATTACAAGGTTTGCTTTCCGATCGCCCAGAAGAGCAGCATAGGTGTCAGGATTGGTGCTATCACCGCATACGAGAGTGTGGCGGCCCAGGGTCCAAACATCACCGGTTTTGGAGAAGGTAGGTTTTTCCAGCTCGGCGTCCACGTCGAAGTTATCCTCCTTGGCCTCATTCGTATCGAATAGAGCAGAAAGCTCCGCAGCATCGAAACCGGTGAAGCCAAGATCGAAGCCAAGTTCCTCGAGACCTTCCAACTCAATACGAAGAAGATCTTCATCCCAGCCTGCATCCATGGCCATTCGATTGTCTGCCAGGATATAGGCTTTCTTTTGTGCGTCGGTCAGGTGATCCACAAAGACGCAGGGGATTTCTGTAATGCCTTCCTCCCTGGCAGCAGCGAGTCTGCCGTGCCCTGCAATCACACCAAAGTCTCGATCAATGAGAACCGGGTTGATGAAACCAAATTCTCGAAGAGAAGAGCGGAGCTTCTGGATCTGTGCCGGAGAGTGGGTCCTGGCATTATTCTGATAGGGTACCAGCTTATCAATTGGAATAAGCTGCATTTCACTTGTCATTTTTCCCATTTACACCAGCCCCCATTCTGCAAATTTTTCAAAGCCTCCCAGCTCTTTTATGAAGGCACGAGCGATCTCCACGATCTCGGCATAGGGCCTGCCACCTACGGTTTCATCACCGATGGCACAAACCAGCTCGACCGGTTTTCCCGTGCGCTGTGCTTCCAAGAAGGCAAAAATATTGACGGACACATCTGCTTTGGAGAGATCCTTCCCATGAAGGCCACCACCCGTTACAGAGTCCGCCATATCACTTCCCAATTTTCTGTTTGTCGCACCGCAGTCTACATCCGGACCGCCGGTCCATTCACCGAGGGGATTGGCCTCCGCACCTGGATACAATTTCTGTAGTTTTTCGCTGTTCGCATTACTCTGGCAGATCACGAGACGCACACCATCCAGAATGTACTTTCCATCCGATGTGTAGTTTTCATAGATCTGGCGAGCGATGCGAGAGAGTTCTTTTTGCTCCCCGGTCAAAGGTACACCTTTGAAGATGCCGTTATCGCCGCAGCGGATCTTTTCTTTCTGATTCTTAGCAAGATGTACATCCTGGGGATAGATTTCAATGGTGCAGCGGATATCCGGAGCAATGCGATCCATAATGAATGCAATATCTCGTTTATCCAGTTCTGCAGAAGTTTCGATGATCACATGACCTTTTCCATGACCGAGCAGAACTTCTACAGCGATTTTCGGATTATCTTCTTTTGCATAGGCCAGGTCTACGATGGCAGCGGCAATGCGATCCGCCACCTTATCCGGATGGCTCGGATTTACTTTTTCAAACATGCTTTATCCTTTCCGAGCGGTAAGAAGGCGCTCCATTAAGTTGTCCTGGGGATTGCTTCCGGAGTAGTCCGTGGTGCAATTCTCCTTTACGATCTGGAAGATTTCATTCCAGAGGCGGCAGGACTGATTCATATAGTTGATGCCGATGTTTACAAAGGGAGACGGGATCGGCTTTCCCGTGGTCGGATGCTTGGATAAGAATCCTAACTGGCTGGTGGCTTCTTCACACTGAATCCAGCGGGCCGAGCACATCGCATATCGCTCCAAGAGCTGCGGGGAGACGAGAGCAGTGCATCCGATCTGCTTGAGCCATTCCCAGGTCTCCTCATAAATTTCCTTTGCCTGCAGGCTTTCTCCATCGCGCTGCTGGGTGGAAAGGAAGTCGTGTGGCTTTGGCATTTCAACACCGGAGACATCCGGGATATCCAGAATCTTTAGTGTCTTGTTGCTTGCCGCACCGTTTTCAATTTTCTCTGAGAGGGCCTTTGTCTTACGTCCGGCACCTGGTCTGGCACCGCCTCGGCCTCCCGTGTTATTGGATTTTGTGGGCATTTTCATTCACCTCGCTTTATTACCCGTTTGAATACCGCTTTTTTCTACACGAGACCCCACGCCCGTTCCTAGGGAGGGCCGCTGTAGAGATTTTGACCGCCCCTGGTCAGCGGTTCCAACGATCTCCACTCACTGCATGAATACGTGCATGACACGATTTGCAAAGAGCGAGAAGATTGTCACGATCGTGAGTTCCTCCTTTCGCGAGAGGTAGCTTGTGATGAATCTCTTCGGTTGGCGTGTACACACCATTCTCGAGGCAGACTTCACAAAGCGGATGCGCTGCAGCATAGCTGTCACGGATGCGCTTCCAAGCACGACCGTATCGTCTCTTCGTTGCTGGGTCCCTGTCGTACTTCTCATAGCGACGGGCTTCTTCCTTTTCATGTTCGGGGCAGAAGCGACCGTCCGTCAGGTTGGGACAACCAGGGTGGGAGCAGGGGCGCTTTGGTTTCCTTGGCATGGGTTCCTCCTTCCTGGGTACAAAAAAGGCCCCGGGGGATCGCTCCCTCAAGGCCTGGTTCATTTTGTTTTTCGCTAGTATAACAATATCATAAGAAGCGGGTCGCATTCTATCACATTTCCTCTCATGTTTTGTTATTCAGCAGGTTCCGGGATCTCCACCATCTCCAGGGCAGCGCTATGCATGCGGTGCACATGCTGCATGGAGTAATTTAAATCTACGGCGATCTGTTCCCAAGAGTGCATGCACAGGTATCGTTCCTCCAATAAGGTCTGGTATTCGCATTGCTGACCGAAGTAATGGTATTA
>ADGC01003297.1_pt1 | contig 18729 bp, 17 predicted proteins | sample 268048 | NCBI WGS metagenome assembly ADGC01 (sample SAMN02954255, study PRJNA42359) | wallaby gut metagenome | biome: terrestrial; feature: wallaby; material: gut; isolation source: foregut contents of Macropus eugenii | host: Notamacropus eugenii | place: Australia
ATTATTCAAGCAACCAGAAAATCGATGGTGGTTTAGTTGGTGGTGCTTCATTAAAGCCTGCTGATTTCTCTGCAATCATTGAAGCTGCTAAGTAATAAAAATTTAGTAACATCATTAAATTAAATTGATGTAACAAAAACTCTTTAATCAAAATGATTAAGGAGTTTTTTTATAACGCTTGATATGACTAATTCAGGTTTGCGAGCAATTTCAAACTTAATCTTAAAAAAACTTTTTATATTAGAAAAAATTATTAAAAAACTTGTATTATAAAAGCTCCGAGAAAATAGAATAGAAGTAAAGAGTAATCACTAACAACGAATAACATAAAGATTACTTAATAATGGAACTAAATCATGAATACAACAGAATCACATCACGAAATTAAAAGAATAGGAGTGCTCACAAGTGGTGGCGATGCACCAGGTATGAATGCCGCAATAAGAGCAATTACAAGAACAGCATTAAAACATAATATTTCAGTAGTAGGTATAGAAGACGGCTACATTGGTTTATACCACAATAGAGTAAAAGAATTAACAAGCCATGATGTTGAAAACATCATCAATAGAGGCGGTACTTTTTTAGGAACGGCTAGATTTGTAGAATTTGCTCAGGCTGAAACTCGAGCAGTAGCAATAGAAAACCTTCATAAAAATAACATTGATGCTTTAGTAGTTATTGGTGGTGATGGTTCCTATATGGGAGCATTACGATTAACAGAAAGTAGTATTCCATGCATTGGAGTTCCGGCTACAATTGATAATGATATTACAGGTACGGATTACACTATCGGCTTTGATACTGCTTTAAATACCATTGTACATTGCATGGATAATATGCGAGATACATGTAATTCTCATAGACGTGTTACTATTGTTGAAATAATGGGAAGACACTGTGGCGATTTAACATTGCACGCAGGCATTGCAGGTGGTTGTGAATTCGCAATCATCCCAGAAAAAGACTTTAATCTTGACGAAATTATTGCTAATGTAGATAAAGCTTTTAAAAATGGTAAAAGACATGGTCTTATAGCTTTATGTGAAAACTTAATATCTGCAGAAGACTTCTCTAAAAGACTAAATAAAGAAACAGGTATTGAATCACGCGCAGTAACTCTTGGACATTTACAAAGAGGTGGTAACCCAACAGCTAACGATAGAATCCTAGCGTCAAGATTGGGAGAATTTGCCGTACAATTACTTATAAAAGGTGTTGCAGGCGAATGCGTAGGCATTGAAAAAGGCCTCTTAGTACATCATCCTATTCATGAACAAACTCATAAGAAACCACATTATTATGTAGATGACATGTTTGATATTTGCGCTGAAATTGCCTAGATATTAACAACCTGAAAGATATTTGCATTTTCTTTATTTAAAGATAATGCAAACTTTTATATTTTTTAAATTTAGATAGATTTTAAAACTTTATTGATTACAAAGTAAAAAGGAGAATAAATTGCTTTATTCTCCTTTTTTGCAAATATATTTCTAAAAAGTTAAATTACTTTTCAGGAACGATATTTACCTTAACTGAAGTCTTAACATCTGGGTGTAAAGAAACAACGATTTCAAATTCACCAAGAGTACGTAAAACACCTTCAGATAAACGAATTTCGCTCTTATGTACTTCTAAACCAGCAGCTGCGATAGCTTCTGCAATGTCACGAGTACCGATAGAACCGAATAATTTGCCTTCATCACCAGCTTTAGCAGGGATTGTAACTTCAGCAATTTCGTTAAGTTTTGCACAACGAGCTTGAGCATCAGCTAATTCCTTAGCGATCTTAGCTTCTAATTCAGCACGCATAGCTTCAAACTTTTCAAGATTTGCCTTAGTAGCCATTACAGCCTTTTTTTGTGGAATAAGGAAGTTACGAGCAAAACCGTTCTTAACCTTAACCTTATCACCTAAACCGCCTAAATGAGCGATTTTATCAAGAAGAATAACTTCCATTACCTTTCCTCGGTATTATTTAGTTAAAAATGAGAGTTAGGCCTTTAATTACTTACAGCTATGTAAATCAGTGTAAGGTAATAAAGCCAAGTAACGAGCACGCTTAATTGCTACAGCTAACTGACGTTGGTATTTAGCACGAGTACCAGTGATACGGCTAGGAACAATCTTACCAGATTCAGTGATGTAGTTCTTTAATGTAGCAACATCTTTGTAATCAATTTCAGAAACGCCTTCTGCAGTAAAGCGGCAGAATTTACGACGACGGAAATAATGAGCCATTTAAATTCTCCTATTATTCTGCAGATTCAACTGCTTCTTCAGCAGCGTCTTCTACAACTGATTCAACATTTTCGTTTTCAACGAGTTCACGATTACGACGGTTTTCGCGAGACTTAACGATTGGAGAAGGTTCTGTAACAGCTTCCTTCTTACGAATTGTTAAGTGACGAATTACAGCATCGTTATAACGGAATAAAGTTTCTAATTCTTCGATAACAGACTGTTCTGTTTCAACGTTCATAAGAACGTAGTGAGCCTTGTGAAGCTTATCGATAGGATAAGCTAAGTTGCAACGACCCCAGTCTTCTAAACGATGGATTTTACCACCATCTTTTTCGATCGCGCTCTTATAGCGTTCGATCATGCTAGGAACTTGTTCTGATTGGTCTGGATGAACCATGAACACGATTTCATAATGACGCATTGTCATGCCCCTTTCGGATTAAAGCCCATAAAGCCCAGCCTGTCTTTATCGAGCAAGGAACTAAAAAAATTGGCTGGAATTGATGGCAAATTATACATTTTATTAAAAAATATAGCAAACATTATTTTACTGATAAATGTTTGCTAATTATTTGTAATATCAAATTTGTAATAATATGAAATGTTTACTTATTTCTTAATGCGTTGTCTTACAGCTTCAAATAAACAAACCCCTGTTGCTACAGACACATTTAAACTAGTTACAGAACCAAACATTGGAATCTTTACCAATTCATCACAACATTCACGAGTTAAACGTCTCATACCTGTATCTTCAGCCCCCATAACAATAGCTAAAGAACCTGTTAAATCGCAATCATATACTAACTTTTCAGTTTCACCTGCTGTACCTACAATATGCACATTTCTATCTTGTAATTCACGCATTACACGAGCTAAGTTAGTTACATAATAAACAGGAACTACAGATGCAGCGCCACATGCTACTTTTTTGGCAATACCTGTTAAAGCGGCACTATGATCTTTGGCAGTGATTATAGCATCAACACCTGCAGCATCACAGTTTCTTAAACATGCACCAAGATTATGAGGATCTGTTACATTATCTAGAATTAATAAAAATGGTTGTTCTTTCTTATCTAATAATTCAAGTAATTCATTATCACCTAACTCTTTACTTGATTTTACGCGAGCAACAACACCTTGATGTACCCCACCAAAAACTTTATCATCTAAAGTTTTACGAGAGCAAAAATTTATGGCAATCCCCAAATCATTTAAAGATGCTACTATTTTGTTAATCTTAGCATCATCTCTTCCTTTTAAAACAAAAACTTCAAGGATACGTTCTGGTTCCATTTCAATAGCAGTTGTTATGGCATGAATACCATAAACATATTCGTTTTTATTACTCATTTAAATATCTCTATATGTACTAAAAAACTAGCACTCAATGAGTACTAAAAACTTTAACTCATAAGTGCTAGTGTTTAAATTTATCTTATATAAATCTTATTTTTAATAACTAAATTCTAATCAGCCTTTTTTGACTTAGCATTAGACTTTTTCTTGGTAGTTTTTTTTCGTTTACTAACAGTTTCTTTGGAATCTGTTTTTTTAGAAGATTTAGCTTTTGTATTCTTCGTTTTTTTATTTTCACTTGTTGCTACACTTTTAACTTTTGGAGCTTTAGCTTTAAAACTCTTTAAAACTTTTTCAGTAGTAACATTAGATATACCAAGTTCTGACTTAGTATCATTATAAATTACTTCTTCATCTGTTGATGAATTATTTTGTTCTTCTTGCTCTTTTAAATCTTCCCATTTTAACAATGAATTTCTAATGATGCTATTAACTACGCCATTGTTAATAGATGCACATCCCTTGAAATTATCAAATGGGTTTGATTTTACCTTGGTATTTACAGGTTCAAACACAATATGTCCAGATAGTACATCCACATCAACTAGTCTTACATATAAAGAATCTCCTGCCTTATATGTTGTTGAATCAGAATATAGAGTACCATTTTCAGAATCATAACTAAAATATTGCTTAAATGAAGTTATATGTACTAAACCTGATATATTAAATTTTTCTAAATTAACAAATAATCCAAAACTAGTAACATTAGAAACAACGACGTGGAAAACTTCACCTATAAATTGCGAAATAAATTTAGCCTTTAATGATTGTGCAACTTCCCCTGTTACTTTATCAGCACGACGTTCTGTGGTATTACACTTCTCACCTAAAGTTTCCAACTCTTCCACAAAATAAACTTTAGCCCCAATCTTATTCATTGTATCCACATCAAAGCGGACATTATTTACTTCATCAATAAATCCTTGTTTTCCCAAAATATATTTTATTTCACGATGTAATTGTAAGTCAGGATATCTTCTTATTGGCGAAGTAAAATGAGCATATTGACCTAATGCCAAACCGAAATGTCCGCCATTTTCAGGAGTATATTCAGCTAAAGACATAGAACGAAGCATCATAGTTAATAACATCTTTTGATTAGGATGATTTTCTGTACTTCTTACAAAATTTGCATAATCTATACTGGTAGGTTCATCACCACCTTCTAAGGTTAAACCACTTTCTGCAATATATTGTCTAAATGTCGCAAGCTTAGTTGCACTAGGTTTGGCGTGCACTCTAAATAAAGTATAACCTTTATTAGCTTCAACAAATTTAGCAGCACACACATTTGCAGCAATCATGCATTCTTCAATCATCATATGCGCATCATTACGTTTTACAGGCACAATATCTGCAATATTTAAATTTTCATCAAAAACAAATGTACTTTCTTCTGTTTCAAATTCAATACCACCACGATTTGTTCTTGCTTGTTTTAAAGCTTTAAATAAATCATATAAATTATTTAAATCAGGTATTAAAGGTTCAAAATCTTGAGAAGAAGGTTTATTTCCCGCAAGAATTGAAGCAACCTCGGTATAAGTAATCTTGCATGTGAATTCATCACTGCAGGATAGAATTTATATTCTCCTAAACTACCATCCTTAGAGACAAATACTTCGCATACCATGCATAATCTATCAACATATGGATTTAAAGAACATAGTCCATTTGAAAGCTTTTCAGGTAACATAGGTACAACATAATTTGGGAAATATACTGAATTACCACGACTTTGAGCTTCTTTATCTAAAGGAGTACTTGGACGAACATAATTAGATACATCCGCAATTGCGACGTACAATCTAAATCCGCCAGTTTCTTTCTTACAATAAACTGCGTCATCAAAATCTCGCGCATCTTCACCATCAATAGTTACTAACGGTAATTTTCTTAAATCAACCCTATTTTGTTTTTCATTTTCTAAAACTTCATCAAGGATATTGGCAACCTGTTTTTGAACCTTTTCATTCCATTCATGAGGAATTGCACTACGTTCGATAGCCATTTTTATTAGCACATCTAAACGATCAAAATCACCTAGTACTTGAGCAACTTCTACAACAAAACCATAATCTTTAGATTTTTTTTGAACTATTCGTTTCGTGATATTACAAATAACAATATCACCCATCTTAGCTTCGCCAATAGCTTGGGAATTTTCAAAGATAAACTCAAGATGTTTATAATTTTTATTATCAGGTATCAAAGTAGCTTTATTCGAATTAAACTGAATTCTACCTAAAATCTTATCTCGATTTTTTATGGTATTAACATAGTATGCCACATCAATATCAAGGTTCAGAAAAACTCTAATTTCATCTTTTTCAAAAATAAAATTATTAAATACATTTAAAGTATATTCTTTCTCTTCTATTTGATTACTATATTTTTCAATAGCCGTTAGAGATGGAACAAATTTATGTAAAACATAAGTTTGATAAAACTCTTCATCAAATTCATTATCCACTTTCTGATATGCAACAGTTCCTGTTACATCTAGTATAGCTTTAGGATTGGCTATTTTTAAGACCCCTGTAATGCTATATAAAGCTAATTCCCCTTTTTCAATAAAAGAGCTAATTAATAGTGATAATCTTCTATCGGTATAATTAACGCTACTTGAACATTGTTTAAGTAACTTTTTAAAATAAGACTTTATTTCAGAATGTTCAGCAAGAATATTATCAACAACCACTACAGCATTTTGGTCAGATTCTGGTAATTTACTAATAAAGCTTTTTCCAAAACCATTAAATTGAATTGTTTGAACATATTTTTTTAAATTATGAATAACTTCAGCTTCAAAATTACAATTATCTAAAACTCTTTTATAAATTTTAGGGTCTGCAGGATTTAAGTTAATCTTAAAAGATTCTAAAGGCACAATTCCACTATCAACATTTAAAGTTGGCAAAGTATGGTAATTACTTAAATTTGCTGTAAAGTTACCAATAGCTTTGGTGGTATTCTTATCTTTGTTTGATTTTTTATCCTTTAAAACAGATTTTTGAGAAGTTTTTTCCTTTACATCCAATGGATTAAAAACATTTGAATCAGATTTATTTCTACTTTTAGATGATTTTAAGTCTTTAGAATTACTTGAATTCAATAAATCCATCAAAACATCATCTTTTGATGGAATTTCACGATTGGTTGTTATAACTAACTTTTTACTTTTTACAGCTTCTAAGTTTTCTTTTGTAGCTAAAATATTAACAGATCTTCCAACATTATTAGTGTTGTGATTTTTCTTACTCTTAATTACTTCGGACTTATTTTTTATAGTCTTTTTTTCTTTGCTCATATTCTTTATTTCCTACAATTTTCCAACACTAAAATAGAAAAATTTAGAACATTAGTTATTTTTAAATATTCTTCAATTAACTTCTAGATTTTTTCAAAATCTAATATTTTTAACATTTAATACATCAAAGTAAAACGTGTATATCTTTATAATATGTTATAAGAACATCTTAAGTTTAAATGATGTTTTGGCATCCTTTGTAATTTAAAAATTTAAAATATTATCCTATGTTTTTAACCTTTTAATCAAAATACCAAACTTATAAACATATATATTAAAACCAAATATGTAGATATTTACAAAAATATACAACTTTTAAATTTATTCACAAATTTTGTTAATTTTATAACTGATGACTTTTTCTACTATTGATTGAAATTGCTAATTACCAGAACGCTATCTTTTTTATTTATACTATTAAATATTTTGCTAAAATTCTGTTATCTGACATTACCAAAATATATTATAAATTCCTACCCATTCAAAAGAAATAACTTATATAAAACCTATATTTACAAGGAAATATATAAAGTAATCTAAGTATCCAATAATAATACAACATATTCCAATAAAACAGCAAAATAAGATTAAAACTAGTTAACTAATAAGCGATGTAACACATCTTATTAAATTATCTTTATATCAAAACAATTGAAATATCACGCACAAAAGTAAAAATAAAACAAACTTATGTTACAAAATGCAAAGAATTGAAGATTTCGGAATTTAAGTGGTGCCCAGAGGCGGAATCGAACCACCGACACGGGGATTTTCAATCCCCTGCTCTACCGACTGAGCTATCTGGGCAAAATAAACGCAAACTAATTAATTACTTAACAAAATAATTTAAAAAGATTTACGAGATGGATAAAACAAGAAATTTCAGCAATGGTGCCGGCTAACGGAATCGAACTGTTGACCTACTGATTACAAGTCAGTTGCTCTACCTACTGAGCTAAGCCGGCAAATATGTGATTATGTTTTAAATGGTGCCGGCTAACGGAATCGAACTGTTGACCTACTGATTACAAGTCAGTTGCTCTACCTACTGAGCTAAGCCGGCATCGGCTACAACTTCTTAAGTTTAAGTGGTGCCCAGAGGCGGAATCGAACCACCGACACGGGGATTTTCAATCCCCTGCTCTACCGACTGAGCTATCTGGGCTTTTTTATTTTCAACCTTAAGCAGTTGATGAGCACATTATATATTATTGTTTTTTATTGTCAAACATTTTTTTGAAAAAATTGATTTTTGTATAATTTTTATTCAAAACAATCTAATTTAGAAGCTTTTTGAATGTTTTTACCTAGAAATTTATCTTAAATTACTATTAAAAAATTAGTTATGTACTTGTTTCTTAGATTTTTAAATAAAATCACTTATTGGAAATAATCAAAACATAAAAAAAATTATTTGATAACAAACAAGAATGAAATAATTCTTGAAAAATATATTTAAGGGGGTACTGAATAGTGAAGAATAATGGTGCCACTTGCGAGACTCGAACTTGCGACCTCTTGTTTACGAAACAATTGCTCTACCAACTAAGCTAAAATGGCATTAAATTGCAATAATAAAATTTTTGAATAATTGAAGATTTTTTCTTTATTAAAGTTAAATAGTAGAGAATTAAAAATTCTCTACTATTTTCATTTTAATTAGATCTAATAAAAAATATTAATCTAATGGGCAACCGATACGACGAGCAACTTCTTCGTAACCTTCGATTACATTACCTAAATCCTTACGGAAACGGTCTTTATCGAAGCTTTCACGAGTTACCTTGTCCCATAAACGGCAACCATCAGGAGAGAATTCGTCACCTAATACTAACTTGCCATTGAATAAACCAAATTCAAGCTTATAGTCAACAAGAATGAAACCAGCGTCGTCAAACATCTTCTTTAATACATCGTTGATCTTTAAGCTTAAAGCTTTCATTTCATCGATTTGTTCTTGAGTACCCCAACCAAAAGCAATGATATGAGAATCATTTACCATTGGATCGTGTAATGCATCATTCTTCAAGAAGAATTCAAAAGTAGGAACCTTTAAGTCCATACCTTGTTCAACACCTAAACGACGGCAGATAGAACCAGCTGTTACGTTACGTACAACGCATTCAACAGGAACCATATCTAACTTCTTAACAACGATTTCATTGTCATTTAACATTTCTTCAATCTGAGTTGGAACGCCTGCTGCTTCTAACTTTTTCATGATGAAGTAGTTAAACTTATTGTTTGTTTTACCCTTACGCGCTAATTGTTCAATTTTTTGACCATCAAATGCAGATGTATCATCACGGAATAACATAATTAAACGGTTAGGATCGTCAGTTGCAAATACAGACTTTGCTTTACCACGGTAAAGTTCTTGTTTCTTTTCCATTTGGGAATAACTCCAATAAAACTCAGTAAAATTGTTAAAACTTTTAACTAGTGCATATTTTAACTCAAATTAATCTTTCTTTGTAGACTTATTATATTTATTATCTAAAAATTGTTTATTTAATGATGCTGAAAACCCACTATACATTCTTGCTACAATTCCTGTTGGCACTGGTTTATCATGTTTATCATATAATGTAATAGAAGTTTTATCACCAACTACACCAATTTTAAATTGATAAATAGCAGAATCAATCCCCCAAGATTCGACTCCCAATCTATCCCAATCTTCTGGTTCAAATTCATCATAATCAACCTTTATTTCACCAGTTGATGATGAATATTCCTTGATGGTAATATCATACGCAATAAATAAACTTTGTAATAAATTATAAGCTTCATCAAAAGAAATATTAACTAACCAACATGGTTGATTGTTATTATCTCGACCTAATGAAATTTCAAGACTTGAGTATTGTGCATTATCTTTTAGCTTCTGTTGATCCTTGTAATAAACTTCAAGAAGTCTATTAGCCATCAAAGCTGAAAATCTTGCAGGCTCAAAACGAGTTAAACCATCTCTTAACTCAGAACCATCAGGATATTCCATTTCATTATCAGTTAACTGAACTGTAACCCCAGGAACGCCTTGAGAATTTTGTAATAACAAAAATGCATATCTTTGACGATAACGTACAGACTCATTAGTTAAATCTTCTGTTGAATAAGGATACACAAATTCATTAGCTTCATACCAATCTGTTTTAATAACAGATTTTTCTAAATCAATATCTTCAATATCAACATGTAAATCTTTTAATAAATGAAATACACTAGAAAGCATATCATTTATGCTTGTCGCATGATTTTTATCAACAGGATAAAACCACAATTGTGCTAAGTCACCATCACGAAAAACTTCAACATTAGGTGATAAGCTAATAATCTTCTGAGGCGGACGAATATCTACTTGTTTTCCAAGTAATGCAGCTCTAACATCTGTTATAGGTTCAGGAATAGAATATCTATTTGAAAATGCCAAAGCATCAGTATTAGCTGGTTGTTTTACATCCCTTGCCACAAACTCTTCATTTAAATATCTAAAGCTATTATTTGCTTCTCGTAAGTCATTATTGATACCACCAGAGCATCCAATAAGCAAACTACTTACACATAAGACATTTAAAGCAAAAATTTTATTAAAAAACAATGTAACACCTATTTTTTTAATAGTTCAAAATACATTTTTCACAATATTTATGAAATAAAATAATTTATATAAGTTTTATTACGCTATATTAATTATAAAAATAACATTTTAAAATACCATAGACTCATAACAATTAAAAAAGTTTCAATTTTTTAATTATTCATATTATGAATAAAACTCAATTAATAAAACTTCAGAAGCTATTATATTTGAAATAATCTATATAAAAAAGAAAAACCACCACTTTTACAAAATAAAAGTAGTGGTTTTCTGTTAATAAAATACTATAAACATGCCTTTGCACTATTTGGTAAAGCTAAGTCACCTTCTTGTTGTGCTTGACCTAAAAATCTATAATATTTGTTTAAATCATTTTTTTCTTTAAAAGTAGTATTAAAAATATTTCTACTTACACGCATCATATCAGGCTTTTGATCAATGCTATAAATTTGAGCTAAACATTGTTGTGCATTCATAAATTGCTTGTTGGTATTTATTACAACATCTCTATTAGTAATATCAGCATTTAAGATAGCATCTAAACTTTCTGCATATTGATTTAAGCTCTTTTTTTGTAATGCATTTAATGAAGAACCACTAATAATGCTTTCAACGTCAGCTGATACTGCAGCCATAGCATTCATACTAAAAAAAGCTAAACAAGCCACTAAAATAACTTTTAATTTCATAATCGTTTTACCTCGTATATTTGTCTCAGTATTATAAAGCTAAAATTTACCAAAAAACGAGAGCTCTTTCTTTATATTCGCTAATTAAAGAAAAACTCTTTATAGTTCATAAAGAGTTTTTCATTTATCTTATATTCTTAAAATTACTTCTTTTCTTTCACTAGGTAATCAGCAAGATTTTGTAATACCTTTTCAAAAACAGGAACAACTTCACTTGTTTCTGGAGTTCCGTCCTGAACCGGTAAAAATTCACCTAAATTACCATTTTCATCAAGATAACCAATTTCAATATGGCTAAATGACATTTTTATTTCAAGTTCAGTCAATTCTATAAAACAACGGAACTTTATGTAGCGTACGCCATCACCTAAGTTGAAAACAGGATCTTTCATGCATTTATCAAACACAAAGAAATTACTACTATTTTCATCTTTTTCTTCACGGTAAATACTGATTGGTCTTACAGCAGAATGTAACCAATGTTTAGTTCTTAAGAAAACTTCAATAAAAACATCACCTTTTGGGGCACGGCGATTTAAATTTACTTCAAAATCATCGCGTTCTTCCGGAGCCTGAGCATTACCAGCTTCAGTTTCATCTGCCATCATTTCGTCGTCATTATCATAAAAATCTTCGTTGCTCATAAATTTCCCCGATAGAAAAAATCAAGTAAAAAGTTTAATCATAAACATAGATCATAAATAAATTTTCTTTTTATATGACCAATAATTATGTTTTTTATATTTCTTATATTTTAATTATTTATAACCTATAATATAACCTAAAAATATAAAATTATTTATATTTTTAGGTAAAAAAACTTACAAGTCGTTATTTAGCTAGCACTCTTAGAATTATCTTCCTTTAAGGCTACAGTTAAATTAAAGATCTTCTTATCTTTTGTTGATAATTTTGAATCAACACAGAAATAGCCAGTTCTTTCAAACTGATAAGTTTCTTGCTTATCTGATTTTTGAAGTTCAAGTTCAATCACAGCATTTTCAACAACTTTTAAAGATTCTTTATTGATTGTAGATAAGAAATCTTCGGCAGCTCCAGGATTTGGCACATTGAATAAACATGAGAATAATCTAACTTCCGCATTAGCTGAACAGCCTTCCTTAGCACTTACCCAATGAATAACACCTTTTGGTTTATGTTCTGGTACATCACAACCTATTGAACCTGGCACATAAGAACAATGTACACATGTGATATTTCCAGCTTCATCCTTTTCACAGCTTTCTGCTTTAATAATATAACCGTAACGTAAACGAACTTCTTTACCAATTACTAAACGCTTATATTTTTTATTTCCTTCTTCACGAAAATCTTCTCTTTCAATATAAAGTTCACGTGTAAAAGGTACTAAACGAGTTCCCATTTCAGGTTTTTGTGGATGATTTTGTGCTTCGCACATTTCAACCTTATCTTCAGGGTAATTATCAATTACTACTTTTAACGGATCTAAAACAACCATTCTTCTTGGTGCATTTTCATTTAAATCTTCACGCACACAAGTTTCAAGAGCACTCATTTCAATAGTGTTATCTTGTTTAGTAACCCCAATTCTACGACAGAATTCTCTAATTGCAGCAGGAGTATAACCTTTACGACGCATACCTGAAATTGTAGGCATACGAGGGTCATCCCAACCATCAACATAATGTTCAGAAACAAGTAAATTTAACTTTCTTTTTGAAGTTATAGCATATTCAAGGTTTAATCTACTAAATTCATATTGATGTGGATGATTTTCAATAGAAATATGGTCTAACACCCAATCATATAATCGACGGTTATCTTGGAACTCTAAAGTACAAATAGAGTGAGTAATACCTTCAATTGCGTCAGAGATACAATGGGTAAAATCATACATTGGATATATGCACCACTTATCTCCTGTTTGATGGTGAGTAGCAAACTTAATTCTGTAAATAACAGGATCTCGCATACACATAAATGGTGAAGCCATATCTATTTTGGCACGAAGACAAGCTTTGCCTTCTTCAATTTCACCATTTTTCATCTTTTCAAAAAGTTGTAGATTTTCTTCTATACTTCTATCACGATACTTACTGTTTTTTCCAGGTTCTGTTAAGGTTCCGCGATATTCTCTCATTTCTTCTGGAGTTAACTCATCAACATACGCTAACCCCTTTTGAATAAGTTCAATTGCATACCCATATAACTTATCAAAATAATTTGAAGAATATCTTGGTTCGCCGTTCCATTCAAAACCTAACCATCTAACATCATTCTTAATTGATTCAACGTATTCAGTATCTTCTTTACTTGGATTGGTATCATCAAAACGAAGATTACATAAACCTTTATAATCTCTTGCGATACCAAAATTTAAGCAAATAGATTTAGCATGTCCAATATGTAAATAACCATTTGGTTCTGGCGGAAAACGAGTCACTATTTCTTTATATTTACCAGATTGTAAGTCTTCATCAATTATCTGGGTTATAAAATTTGAAGAGCGAGTATTTTCTTCAGACATGTTTGACTCCATTCAATTTTTCTAATTTTAATCTCGTTTATTGGGATGTTAATTGTAAAATAATACAATTACAACATCTATACGCTACATTTCAAAAGGAGTAACGCATAACAAAATTCTTTTACCATCTTAAAATTTCACTTACACAGAAAATAAAAAACATAAATATAGTTTCTGTAATAAGTATTGAAAGCGAAATATTAGTAGTAATGTTATCATAAAACAAGTATTATCTACTAATTAATTAAAAATTAAAGTTTTAAATGATTTGTTTTTCATTTATTCTTGAATATCGCAAATAAAATCTATAAAATGTAAAATTCAGTTCAATGAAAATAATCAAATTATTTCATTTTTTATTTAACTTTAGTTAAAGCTTTTAAAGTATTATCTAGTAACTATAAAACTATATAAACTTTTAATTAGACTTAATTTTATTAGAAGAGAGCAATAATTATGAGCTTTGAGTCAGAAAAAACTTTCAGTGATTTCTTTCATTTTCCAAGAGGCATTAGACGTAGTGGTCTATTTTCAATCAAAGAATCAGCTTTACTAGAAGAATGTGGCACTGCAATGTACGAGTTATACACAGGTACTAGACAACCTGCTGATGATGTTGAAAAAGCTTTTGTTGCTCAAGTAAAAGAAAACAAAGGTGTTGCAGATATTTACGCAAAGGTATTTAAAAAGTATCTTCACGAAATTTCACCAAAGAAGACTCATAATCTCACAGCTTCTTCAACAGATGAAGAAGATGGTTCATATGATTCAGGTGACGTTAACATCGACTAATTTGACTTAATTAGATAAACTTGTTACTTAGTTTAAGCAATAAATTTAACGATTATAATCTGTAATGATTTAATCAAATAAGTTAACACATTTTTATAAGCTAGAAAATGTTCTATCTTATAAGCAAAAATAGAGAAAATTAAATTTTCTCTATTTTTTTATCCATAGACTTATTTTACAAATAAGCTTTTATATAAAATTTCTATAAATCAAAGCAATTTTGAAATTATTCACTAAAAATTCTTCCAAAAAAAAGATCCATATCACGTCTTTTTAGAGTAAAATCAATCCCTATATAATTTGACATATAAATTTTTATTTCAATATTAAACAAAGTAGAAAAATGAGCAGAAATACAGATTCAAATTTGGTACAAGCCTTCCGCCACAGTGGACCTTATTTAAAACATCATAGAGGTTCAACATTTGTAATTTTAGTACCAGGTTCAACCGTAAAAAGTAACCATATTGATGATATTATTTCCGATTTAGCTTTATTACAAAGTTTGGGAATAAAACTTGTATTAGTTTTTGGAGCTCGTGAACAAATAGACGAGGAATTAGTTAAACATAATATCACCGCTCATTTTCATAAGAGAATACGCATTGCTGATGATGAAACCTTTGCAGTTATCAAAAGAGTTGCGGTTTAATGACTCATGATTTAACCGCCAAACTGTCAATGGGTTTAATAAATACCCCAATGCAAGGAAGTCGCTTAAATGTGGTTTCAGGAAACTTTATTACCTCACGACCTCTTGGAGTTAGTGATGGTATTGACTACATACATAGTGGTATCGTACGCAAAGTTGACTCCGAAAATATTATTAGAGAACTCAATAATAATTCTATCGTTTTAATATCACCTGTAGGATTCTCTATTACAGGAGAAAGTTTTAGTGTTAATAGTGAAGATATTGCAGCTCAAGTTGCTATATCTATTCAAGCAGATAAACTAATTACCTACTGTGCCAATGATGAATTGTTAACAGACCAAAACGGCGAAGTTATTGCAGAACTTTTTCCACAAGAAGCAGAAGTTCTTTTAAATAAAATTGATGACGAAATTCATAATAGTACCTATCGTTATTTAAAGGCAGCAATAAATAGCTGTCGCGGAGGAGTTGCTCGTTGTCACTTAGTATCACATGAACAAGATGGTTCTATTATTCAAGAATTATTCACAAGAGATGGTGTTGGTACTCAGATTGTGCGTCAAAGTGCAGAAACAGTTAGCCAAGCAACTATCAATGACATTCCATCACTAATGGAACTTATTAGACCTCTCGAACAAGAAGGTATTTTAGTTCATCGTCCAAAAGAACAATTAGAAATGGAGATCGATCACTATGTAGTTATCAAGCGTGATGGTATGGTTATAGCTTCTGCAGCTTTATATGCATATGAAGACGAAGGCTTGGCAGAACTTGCTTGTGTTGCAATTCATCCAAATTACCGCGGTAATAATAGAGGTGATATATTAATCAATAAAATTGAGGATTTAGCTCGCAAGAAAAAAATTAAAAAGCTTTTTGTGTTAACTACTAAGTCAGCTCACTTCTTCTTAGAAAAAGGCTTTGTTCAAGGTGAAATTGATGAACTTCCAGCAAAGAAAAAAGCTCATTATAACTACCAGAGAATGTCTAAAGTCTTATTTAGAACAATTAAATACGATTAATCTTAAAAAATAAACATCTTACTTATTTTAAAGATTTATAAAATATTATCATTAAGGAAGTTTCAATTAACATTGAAACTTCTTTTTTTATTTGATAAAAATTCATATGTCTTATTATTTATGTATAAATTTATAGATTCTTTGTGTATACAAAATTAAGATTCCGCAATTTTTTCTTAAATTTTAGATGTAATCAACTCTATTTTCTAAGAAATAAAAACCAAAAAAGATAATATTTGAATTTTATACAAAAAATACATAGACAAAAAAATGTAAAAAATGTAATATCTATCCCAAAAATTCTTCGGAATTATATATACCCAGAAGAGGCGCTCTTCTTAGATATCTTAATTTGATACATGCCCTTGTAGTTAAGAGAAGGAATGAAGAGCCGAGGCAATAAAAAAAATGGCATTATTTTTTTATTGTCGGCTATGAAGGCTGAATCCTTCAGGCTGTCACACTTAAGGTGAAGTGCTTCTGGCGGAACATAATCCCCGCCTTTATTACGCTCTCCTTAGGTAACTCAAACAATTTTATTTTTAATTTTTATCTCTTAGGAGTTTCAAATGTCCAAAGTTTGTGTTGCCAAGTTTGGTGGTACTAGTGTTGCTAACTACCCAGCAATGTGCAATTGTGCAAAAATCGTTACTAATAACCCTAATACTAAGCTTGTAGTTTTAAGTGCAAGTGCTGGTGTTACTAATTTATTAGTTGAACTTGCTTCAGGTAACCTTGATGCACAAGGCATTGAAGATCGCATGTTAAAACTTAGCCAAATCGAATTTTCAATTCTTAACGATCTTGGCAATCCAAAAGAAATTTCAGAAGAAATTCAAAAGTTACTTCATGAAATCAAGGATTTAGCAAATCATGCAATCATCGAACATGATGACGCTTTAACTGACCGTATTGTTTCATACGGCGAAATTATGTCTACTAAGTTATTCACTGTTGTGCTTCAATCTTTAGGCTTTAAGTCTAAATGGTTTGACGTACGTACAGTAATGAGAACAGACAATAGATTTGGTAAAGCTGCTCCTATCATTGAAGTTTTAAGCAACGCTGCAAAAGAAAAATTAGTTCCATTATTTGATGGTGAAACTATTATCGTAACTCAAGGCTTTATCGGTTCTAACGCTATCGGTCAAACAACTACTTTAGGTCGTGGTGGTTCAGATTATTCTGCAGCTTTATTAGGTGAAGCAATTCCTGATTGTTCAGCTATTGAAATTTGGACAGACGTTCCTGGTATTTACACAACAGACCCTCGTTTAGTAAAAGAAGCTCGTGTAATTCCTGAAATTACATTCTCAGAAGCAGCTGAAATGGCAACATTTGGTGCTAAAGTATTACACCCTGCAACAATTTTCCCTGCAGTTCGTCGTAACATTCCTGTATTCGTTGGTTCTTCAAAGAACCCTGAATTAGGTGGTACTTGGGTTCGTAACGAAACAGAAAGCAAACCAACATTCAGAGCTGTAGCATTACGTAAAAACCAAATGTTATTAACTCTTCAAAGCCCTAACATGATTGGTGCTTGTGGTTTCTTAGCAAACATCTTCAGTATTTTTGCTAAATACGGTATTTCTGTTGACTTAATCACTACATCAGAAGTAAGTGTTGCTTTAACAATTGACTCAACTGGTAGCCAATCTAGTGGCCAATCAGTTGTTAGTGAACAATTATTAAACGAATTAAAGAGTTTCTGTAAGGTAAGAGTTGACGATGGTCTATCTCTTATTGCTTTAATTGGTAATGGCATGAGCCAAGTAAGTGGCACAGGTGCTGCAGTATTTGCATCAATCACAGATGTAAATATTCGTATGATTTGCTACGGTGCAAGCTCACACAACTTATGCTTCCTTGTAAAACATGATCAAGCTGAAAAGGCAATCACTGAATTACATCACAAGTTACTTGAAGCAAATCCACAAGAAATTAAATAGTTTTTAAATTAACCTGATTTTATAAATCAAAAGAGTATTCTTTGTAGCGAACCCCAAAATTTGGACCAATTCCAAAAAAGGGGTTCGTTTTTTTATGTCCAAATTAAATAACCAACAAAGAATTGAAATATACAATAGGAGAAAAGCAGGTTATTCTGTAAGATCTTTAAGTTTAGAATATGGAATACGTGTATCACGTATAAATTATCTTGTTAGATTGTTAGATAGACATGGTTTAGGAGTTCTAAGACAAAGTCACAATAGAACATATTCTGTAGAAATTAAACAAGAAATAATCAATAAAGTTTTATTGGAAAAAAATCTATATTATCTGTCGCCATAGAATATGGATTTCATAATGAAGGACTATTATTTAAATAGATAAAATCATATAAAGATAATAATTATGTTATAGTAGAATTACCTAAAGGGAGAAAATCTACTATGATTAAAGAACCCGATCAAGATGCTAAAGATTATACGAAAATGTCTGATTCTGAAAAAATTAAATATTTGGAAAAAAGAAATCAATATCTTGAAGCAGAGAACGATTACCTAAAAAAATTAGATGCTGTAGTCAAAAAAGAATA
>ADGC01000456.1_pt1 | contig 18039 bp, 9 predicted proteins | sample 268048 | NCBI WGS metagenome assembly ADGC01 (sample SAMN02954255, study PRJNA42359) | wallaby gut metagenome | biome: terrestrial; feature: wallaby; material: gut; isolation source: foregut contents of Macropus eugenii | host: Notamacropus eugenii | place: Australia
TTAACATTATTATTGCTACTTAAGCCGTTACATTATTTCGTTCGAAACAATGTTAACAAGGCTATGCTATTATCTTCCTTATCAGAAACTAAAACTTTATATAAGCGTCTTCTATTTGTGCTTGTTTTTGCGTTTCTAAATTTTGTTTTTGTAATTTTTCTTGTTCTATTTCAGATAAATCTTGTTCTTGACCTTGAGCAATGTTACGAATATTAACAGTGCCTTCTTTTAGATTAATCTTAGCACTTGATGGAGCGTTAGAATCTTCTTTAGTCTCATCAATTAAATGCCCTTCTATCGCAATTTGAGCGGCTTTAGTAACAATATTACTTACTCTTGTTGCAATCTGTTGTGCTGTTTCATCCTCAAAAGCTACTTCATCTTGATTTCGTTGTTTAAAAATATCAAGATATGTACTTTCTGAGATGTCTTCTATTGCAGAACGAATGTAATCAGCAACAAGTGATTCCTTAGTATTTGGCGAAATAACTAATGTGCCGTTTTTACCAAGACTTTGAATTACATCTGGTTGATTTGCTTGAACAAATTCTAATGTAGCATTCAATAAATTAGATAAAACCATTTCTCCTTTTGGGGTTAATTTTCCATCAGGAGCAAGGATATTTTCTCTATTTAGCATTCTAGTTGTTGCAGGAGAAATATTTTCTTTATCTGTGAGATTTACTACTAATTCACATAGATATTTCATAAGCACTTTACCAGGTTCGTTACTTTCTTGAAAAATTCTTGGCAAAGTATCTACATAACTCTTTAATTCATCAATCGCAGCATCTGTTTTTACGACTTTTATTCTACTTGTTAATGAATTAGCTATCTCATCTTGTAATTTGATATCCTTGGAAACTATATTGCTAACTAAATTGAAAAGAGGTTTTTCACTAGGAGCAGGATTAGCATTATCTGCTCTTTCTGGATCTTGCGCTAAAGTCGCCACATAGCGTTGTAATTTTGATTGAGTGGTAGCAAGCGAATCACTTACATTACCTTGCTCTTTGGTAAGAGCGCTTAAATAGGAGTAAGCTGCACTAACATTGATTTGCGAAATTTGAGTATTCTTAGCACTATTTACCGCATTATTGATAGTTAAATTTGAATTTATATTACCTTTACTAGACAATTCATCTGCTATTTTAAGTTGTTTAGTTGTAATATCAAAATCGTGTGACATTTTTTTCTACCAATATTTTTATTTTACCTATGAACATCTAGATGTTACAAAATCAATCAAGAGTATTATAAAAATCTTTACAAAACTTTTCAAAATTATCGTTTGAAAACTTAAAAAAATAAGTCTTAGCACATAATATGTCTTTCCTATCCACTTATCATATATCCAAGTATTTAAATAAGTATCTTAAAATAAGTAGTGACACGTCTTTCAAAAAGATGTTGCAATTTAACCTAGACTAGAATAGTTGATTTATCAAAACGGTGATACTGTAAAAAATAATGCTTTGACATTGTTTATGAACTTTAAATTTCTTTAGTTTTATCAATCAATAAAATAATCTTTACCAAAATATATAAAATATTGCTTTGGAGCTATTCTTCTCATAAACAAGTTCTTTAACTTATTCTATATACCTACGATTGCTTGTGAGAAAGAATTTATAACAACATCCGTTTTTAATATACAATATTTCTTAATAAAGAAAATAAAATTAACAAAAGCATTCGATAAAAATCAAATGCTTATTATGAAAACTTTGCTTAAACTTAAATACAGAATACTAAACCGCCTCAAAAGCAGCGAACTCTCTAATGGAGCTATCAAATACTAAAGCAATACGTAACAATTCAGATTTTAAAGGAATGGTATTACCATAATCACGTGCTTTTATTTGCGCCACAGCTTCAGCAAGTTTTTCCTGAACTTCGCTTGAGTCTTTTACAAATTTAAGTTCAAGAACAATACGTCTATTATCTAACTCTAATTGCATATCACTTCTGCCTTTAGAGTTTTGCACTTCTACGGAAACGTTCACTCTATAACATAGTAAGATTATATGTAAGTAACCTCTAAGAATGCTCTCACTAGTAATAGGATACTTTTCATAACTAATGGTTCTTAAGTATGCATTAAAGAAATTAAAAATATCTTCAGCTTTGCCTGATTTTAATTTTTCTAATGATTCATAAGTAATCAAATATTTATTATCAGTTATCTTAAAGAAATAAAGTCGGTTTAACGCTCTCTTTACTTCATAGTTTGGCATCCCAAGATTAACACCAAAACCTACGGTTAATGGACTTCTTAATGTTAAGTAACCAGTCTGGCACATTAAAACATTCTGATCCATTGTCAATAAAGATGTGGGATTTGAGAAACTTTCGTAATTAATTACTATTGATTGTTGCTTAAATTTGTTAAAATCTAAATTATTAGATTCAAGATAGTTTTTTAGAATTGAAGGCAAACCGCCATTATCGTACCAATATTCGCCGTATGTAACGACTTGATCATTTGCAACAAAATCAAAAAATTTATTGACAGACCATGTGGAAAATACTTTCTTAGTATAAGATTCATCAAAGCAATAACCATTGTATTCTATCGCTAATCTATCTAGAACTTCTTCTCTTTGAGCCTCTGTTACCTGTTCTAAAGAAATATTATTTTGAATCGATGCTGTTAGATTTATATAGTCTATGTAATATTTCTTTATTTCTTCTCTTGTAAAGCCAATTAGTGTGGCAAGGTCACTATAATGTGAAACATCAATAATATCTGAACCAACTGAAAATATACTTACATCTTTTAAGCGAGTAACACCTGTAATACCTAAAAACTTGATTGCCTCATTTCCTTTTATTACCGCATACAAACTTCTAATGCTTTGTTGAAATTTATTATATTGTTCAGGATTATTTATGTTTGCTGTCAACTGACAATCGTATTCATCTATAAGAATTACAATTCTTTGCTCTTCTAAAGCATCAAATAAAGACACAAAAGTATCATAAATAGTATTTTGTACCGAGAAATCACTTAATTTATTTTTTTTGGCAAATGATGATAATTTATTATTAAAACTATTTACAAATTCATCAAAAGAAGTAACACTAAATTCTAAGAAGTTAAATCTTAATACAGGATATGTCTTTTCAGTCCATTTATCGTATATCCAAGTATCTTTAAAATAAGGTTCAACCCCTTTTTCAAAAAGAGTTGCTATGGTGTCTAGTACTGTTGATTTACCAAAACGACGTGGGCGTGAAAAAAATACTCTACCATAGTTTATAAGCGCAGAAATTTCTTTAGTTTTATCTATATAGATAAAATTATCATTATAGAAATTTTTAAAGCTTTGGCCTTGAGCTATTTTTTTCATAAACATGCTCCAAACTTATTCTATGTACTTACCTTTAGAGGTAAATTTTTATAAATATGTTTGTTTATAATATACATTATTTAAAGTAAAAAAATTTAAATTAATAAAAACGTGTGATAAAAGCATTAATTAAACCATCCTTTTATTGTATCAATGCCTTCGTTTACCATATCTCCACCTCTATCCCAAAGATCTTCTATAAATGTTGAACATTTATGAACTTGGGCATCACTAATCATATCTTCACGAACTGGAAGTTTAATCATAGTTTTAGGATCAATTTCGCAACTAGAATCATCTATGATATAACCATTTACATCAAAATATACTTGTTTAATTCCTTCAGGAACATCTAATGTTAAACTTTGAATACCACGTTTTTTGAGATAATCTTCATAAACAAGTAACGCCCCAGATGAACCTGTTAAGCTTGTACCTGTATTATCATCATTACCAATCCAAATAGTAACAACCTCATTTTCATCAAAACCACTAAACCATGAATCATTAGAGTTGTTAGAAGTTCCTGTTTTACCTGCAATTATCTTTTGTGGGAAATTTGCAGTTAATCTTCTTGCAGTACCAATTTTAGTAACATAAGTCATACCAACAATAGTAAGATATGCGCTTCTAGGATCTACCACTTGTTTCCCATCTAAAATTGCAGTTCTATCAAATATTACTTTATTGCCACCAACATCAACACTTCTAACCGCTCCTAAAGGTTTATAAAAACCTTCTGTCGCTAATGTTGCATACATTTGATTAACTTGATAAGGAGACATCGCAACACTACCAAGTAAAGTACTAGGAACAGGTTCAATGTTACTTGTTACTCCTAAAGCATGCAGCGTATCAATAACCTTATCAACCCCAAAACTCATACCAACTCGCACCATTGGTACATTTCGAGAACTTGCAAAACCTTTATACAAAGGAAGCCATCCTAAAAACTTATGATCAAAATTTTTAGGACTCCAATTCTGACCATTTTTTAATTTTACAGTAACAGGAGCATCATGCACTACTGAGCCTAAATGCCAACCATTTTCAAAAGCTGTTAAATAAGCAGCAGGTTTTACTAAAGAACCAATTTGACGCTGTGATTTGGTTACACGATTAAATCCAGGGAATGCAGGATCACTACTTCCAACTACCGCTAAAACTTCGGAAGTACGCCAGTTACTTACCACAACAGCACTTTGTAAATCTTTTTTCTTATATCTCTTAGCTAAATCTTTAACCACTTTTTCAACAGAAGAATTGGCAGCTACTTGTACTTGTGGGTCAAGACTCGTAAAGATTCTTAAACCATTATATTTAGATAGATAATCAGCCCCAAGTTTAGTAGATAATTCATCTTTTAATAAAGACACATAAGCAGGTAATCGAATTGAACCAAAATTTTGTTTTGAATCGATAATACCTAAAGGAGTTTTTATAAATTTCTCATATTCATTTTGCGTAATTTTTTCAGCATCAAGCAAAATTTTTAAAACTAAATTACGTCTAGTTAAAGCGCGGTCCGGATGTCTTCTAGGATCATAGTAAGAAGGACCTTTAATCATCCCTACTAATAAAGCAGTTTGCTCCCAAGTTAATTCATCAACAGGAATCCCAAAATAGTAGTAAGAAGCTAGACCAAAACCGTAGATATCAGAGCTACCATGACCTAAATAAATTTCATTTAAGTACATTTCTAATATTTGACTCTTTTCATAACGTGCATCTACAATTACAGACATGAACAATTCTTTTATTTTACGGTCCATGCTCTTTTCGCGATTTAAGAAGTAATTTTTTACCAATTGTTGGGTAATGGTACTTCCTCCTTGTACACGACGTCCTGCTTTTATATTGGCTACAAAGGCACGAATGATCGCAATAGGATTGATACCATGGTGTTCATAAAATTTTCTATCTTCTACCGCAATTAAAGTATCAATAACCTTTTGCGGCACATTACTGATACTTATAAGTAAACGGTCTTCTTCATTATTATTACTAATTCTATCAAGAAGTACAGGTTCTAAACGAATATACTCAATATTAGTTAAATCATCTGCAGATTGAATAGCAGATAAAATACCTTTAGTAAATTTCAGTAAAATTGGACGAATAGGTTCCTTTTCATCAGGAAATTCGAAAGCTCTACGAATAATAACAATTTTGGTCTTATCTGAACTTATTGCATATTCCCCAGAATGTTTTGGGTCTTTTACTTGACGATATTTTAAGAACAAAAGTTCCTTTATTATTTGTTCATATTTTAAATTTTGGTCAACTGTTAGCTCAAACGGACGACTATAAATTACCGCAGGAGCAGCCCATTTGTTTTCACCTTCTAAACTACTACTAGAAACCACAGAATAGTAGTAAAGAATAATAGCAGCAAGAATAACTACACCGACTAAACAAAGTTTTAAAATGAATGAAAAGATTCTAAACTTCCATGAACGTTTTTTAGAAGTTTTTGAAGAATTATTTTGTGAATTATTTGACTGCGAATCCATGGTATATCACCAAAAATCAAAAATATGCTATAGAAGACAAGTATTAAACTTACAAAAATAAAGTATTCTACTTGTAATAAAAATCTTTAGCTAGTATTTAAGCAAAAATATTAACTAAAGCAAGCTACATGATTTATGTTAATACTTAACTATTTATTTTTTATGTAACTACATTGTTATTAAAAATATCAACCATGATAACAATGAAATATTTTCAAAAAATGGTGCTATACAATTTTTAAAGCATCGTAACATACGATTTTTTCAACATTTTTGTGCTATTAATAATATTTTTCTGTAGGAATAATTCATAAAGAATCACAATAAATTGAAATGGCTCCTATTTCTAAAAAATAGTGTAATTTTTTTATTGAATAAACATTTTGTTTTCACCTAAAATTAAACATTTAGCAAGTTTTTTAAATAAACTTTGCATCATTATTAAGGCTTTTTAAAATATAGTTTTATTTTAATTTGCTTAAGATTTTGGTCCAACATTTTGTTATAAAAACTTAGGTTCAGCGTTTCAACCAAAATAAAATAAAAAAAACAATAAAATCTATTAAAAATAGATAGAAATATAATGCTTAAAATATAGCGTAATTAAAATACAGATAAATAAATATACTTACTATTAAGTAATGATTGACTAACTTTTATTTGTAATAATTAAAAATTAAAAGTTGTTATTTTTTTACCAAGAACGCTAGATTTTTGTACTATTTTTTAAACTTGATGTAAAAACCATATAAAAATAAAAAATATGATTTACAAAAGTTAAAAAAGCATATATAAGAATGCTCTCGAAATTAACTAGAAAAAATCTAGAAAATTACAGACATTACTTATAAAACAAAACCTTAACCTTAAAAAGGTCGGTTTTGTGGAATTTACTATAGGAGTAAAACTTATGAGCGATAACAAGACTGTGGGTACAGGTCCTATGGGATTTGCACCGTACCAAGTACAAGAAGGTGAATCTTACATGAATGAGAATCAAAAAGCTCACTTCCGTAAAATTCTTGAAACTTGGTATAACGATTTAAAGAGTGAAGTTAGTCGTACTGTTGATCATATGAATCAAGAAACAACTAACTACCCAGATCCTGCTGACCGTGCAACTCAAGAAGAAGAATTTGCTCTTGAATTACGTACTAGAGATCGTGAACGTAAACTCATGAAGAAAATTGAAAAAACTATCAAGAAACTTGATACTGACGATTTCGGTTACTGCGATGATTGCGGTGAAGAAATCGGTATTAAGCGTCTTGAAGCTCGTCCAACTGCAGATCTTTGCGTAAACTGCAAACACTTAGCAGAAATCAAAGAAAAGCAACTTCTTGGTTAATTACTGCAAAAAATGATTTACCAAGGACGTTTTGCTCCTACTCCAAGCGGCAATTTACATTTTGGTTCACTTGTTGCCGCTTTGGGAAGTTTTCTACGTGCCAAAGCTCAAGTGGGCTTTGGCATGTTCGTATTGATGATATTGATGTCACTCGTTGTAAAACTGAATACACAGATAATATTTTAGAACTTTAGAAAACTATGGTTTCTATTGGGATGGCGAAATCTTATATCAAAGCAAACGCACTGAAATATACGAAAATTATCTAGAAAAGTTAATCGCTAATAACGAAACTTATGGCTGTGATTGCTCTCGAGCTATGTTAAAAGAGATGGGCGGTATATATTTAGGACACTGTCGTAATAAAAACATTCCCCCTATTGCGCCACATGTAGTGCGTTATAAAAATAACAATCATCATACTTCTTTTATAGACCTTAATTTTAAAACCGTCCTACTTCCTAATGAATTTAAACATGAAGACTTTGTTTTAAAAAGACGTGATCAAATTTTTAGCTATAATTTAGTTACCGTAATTGATGACTCTGAAACTCAAATAACCGAAGTAGTACGAGGCGCTGATATATTAGAAGGAACCTTTAGACAATTAGAACTATATGATTCTCTCAAATTATCCCCACCACAATATCTACATTTACCGCTTGCTTTAGAAAAGAATAATTTAAAACTCTCCAAACAAAATCATGCTCCTGAAATTCCCCAAACTTATAATCAGGAATTAGTGCTTAATGCTTTAAAATTCTTAGGGCAAGAAATTTTTGATGATTATTACCACATGACCAAAAATGAATTACAAATTGCCATGATCAAAAATTTTAAAGTAACCGCAATACCTCACACTAATAAAATCGTTACAGATTACTAATCAAAAAATTCTCAACTTTTATTTTGAATTTAGATTTTTTATGAATTTAATTTGAAAATCATCCAAATTTTCTTTATACTACCGACAAATTTTTAAAGCACAAGAAAGCCAAAAGGTAACAAGAGAATATCTCTTAAAAACTTAATTCGCTTTTTAAAGCTTTAGAGATTGTTAACTTAATATCACATAGACAAATAGTAATAGTTTCATTTTGACAATATATTACATGTGTATATGTGGGCGTATTTCTCTAAAATTGTGCTAGATTTATACACAGTTTAGAAATTTGTACAAAAGTTATGCACAAAATTGTACAAAACTTATACACACATAGATGTCATTTATTTTTTCTTAAAAATAATAAATTGTACAAAAATTATACACAAAATCTATTGACAAATTTTATGTTCACAAATATTGTGCATAAAGTTGTTTATATTAAGTTATTAAAATAAAAATAACGGTTTTATATTTTTTATAACTGTTACATATATGCCAATATGATAAAAGATTTAGAGTTGGGATTTATTAGCTTAAAAAGCTTTTATTATAAGTGTTTCAAGAAATTAAAAACATTCTTTTTGTACTTAAATTTTTAAAAATCATTTAAAAACAACATGAGTTATTTTTAGAAATTTACAGTATTCCAATCCTTACTCTAAGTATTTATGCTTGTGCATATGTATAAAAAGAGTGACTTTTTATGTAAATAAAAATTGTAGAAAATCACAATTGATGCAATTTTATCCACATATAAAATTCCCCCTAAAAAATAACTGATAATTGTAACTATTTGCATTTATCAACAAGTAATAGATAAGTATCTTTTAAAAAGATATTCACAGAATTCGTGAAATTCATAATATGAAAATTATTGAATTTGGTTATCTCAATACTTTTATTATTATTTGAATATTTTTTGGTAAATAAATTCTCTTATATACATATCAACACATCTAAAGCATAAATAAACTCTCACTCATATTTAGCTTATATAAATATTCAGTAAAACTAAAAATAAAGCCACTTTTATCAATAAGTAGACAATAAGCAATAGTTTTTACTAACTATAGCTATAGTCTAAAGAAATTTTAAAAACAACAATAAAAATTTTTAACTTGCCAAATGCATTGATGCAAATAAACAATCACACATCTAAAGCTTTGACTATTTAACCAAAGATTTAGCAATGTAAGATATTTTATTGGTGGAAAATTACTTAGAATTGAAGTTTTTAATAACAGCTAAAAAATTTAAATATATGTTTTGAATTAAAGTTGTTATTAACCCAAGACATCGATTTCAAAAGTTAAAAATAAAAGTTAGAAATATAAAACTTACTTTATAAACCAATAAAGTAAGTAACAAAATAAAGACAGAAACTAAATAATTGTGTTTTTAGATTTTCTTTAGATTAAAGAAGTAGTATCACCAACTATTGCTTCAAAACGAGGTGCTATTATTATTACTTTACCAAAGAATGAGATTGAACTCATTAAAGAAAATCAAAAGTTAGTTCATAAAAATGGTTCATCACATATTACTATCCCTGATACCGTTATAAATAAGGAACTAATTAGTGTTCATGCACTAAACGTTGTAAAAACCTTAACTAAAGCGCATTTTAAGGCGTATATTGTAGGTGGTGCGGTACGCGACCTACTACAAAATCTAAAACCCAAAGATTTTGACGTAGTAACCAATGCAACCCCAGAACAAATAAAGAAACTATTTAGCCGTTGTAGAATCATTGGTAAAAGATTCAAGATTTGTCATGTAATCTTTGGTCAAGAAATTATCGAAGTTGCGACTTTTAGAAAAAACATTACCGAAGAAGATTCTAATGTTTCTAGTAGACATCAAACCAATCAAACTGGATTTGTAACTAGAGATAATGTTTATGGTAATAGTTTAGAAGAAGACGCTTCAAGACGTGACTACACCATCAATGCTCTTTATTACGCTCCAACTGAAGGTTTAATTCATGATTTTCATGGTGGATTTTACGACATAATATATAAGCATATTGAAATTATAGGAGATCCATGGACTCGTTTCCATGAAGATCCTGTACGTATGATTAGAGCATACCGTTTTGTTGGCAAATTAGGCTTTAAGATTACCGCGAGAACTGAAAAGTTAATTCCTGAACTTTTACCTTTACTACGCGACATTAGTGCTGCTCGTATGTATGAAGAATTTAATAAATTATTCTTAACAGGTCACGGTCTTAAGAGTTTTGAAATACTTCTTGAAAAAGATGCTCTACATTACCTACTGCTTGAAATGGGCACCCTAATAACAGAACCCGAATTTATAGATTTTGTGCGTTACGCACTTGTGAATTCTGATACTCGTTATCACGAAGGAAAACGTAACATGCCACATTTCTTATATGCAGCTATGTTATGGCCATTAGTTGATCAGCTTGCAACTAAAATGCAAACTTTAGATAAGTATTGTAATAACGACCCTACTAAAAATATTTCAATTGCCGCTAATATCATTCTAAACAAGCAAAATACTATCACTATGATTCCATTTAAAGCTTTAGAAGATATTAAGAATATTTGGTTAATGCAGGCAGAACTTGAAAAAATTAAAAATATCAATAATCCAGAACCATGGGTATGGCAAGGTATATTTAGAGCAAGTTTAGAATTCTTTGTAATTAGAGCACAACTTGATGATGAGTTAAAGCCTATTGCTGAATCATGGACTCAAAGTTATGAATTCTACGTGCCACCTGAAAAGCGTTCCCGTAAATCTATAACTAATGAAGATAGAGCTAAAATTAGTCATAAATTTACTAATCAAGAAGCGACTCAAACAAGTACAAAAGAAAAGAGAAGTTCTAAAAAGAAAAAAGCTCTTAATAATAAGGTAGAAACAAATTCTAGTGACTCTTTGGAAAATGCGTCTTCTGAACAAGAGGGAAAATCACACAAACCTAAATCTTCTAAAAAGAAAGTCAACGCTCAAAAAAAGCAAGACAATCTTATAGATAAGAAAAACAAAGCTATAAAAGAGAAAAAAATATCTGCCAAAGATAAAAAAGAGACCAAATTAAAAACTAAAAAGAAATTACGTCAAGAAAAGGTAAACATTCTTGAAGCAAGAGAAGTTCTTAAAAAGATGTAATCTCCCTAGAAGTAATTTTTAGATACTAAACATTCTTAAAAACAGAATTCTTCCATATTAAAAGAATTCTGTTTTTTTATTAGTCATAAAATTAAACCATATTAATTACTATAAATAATTAATAGTTATTTCCAAAAATCGTATTAATAAATTTTATTAAAAAAAAATAATTTAATTTTTTCAAATCTTTATAAAAGCAAATAAAATATCTTATAATAATTTTATATTAAAATTTAATTTCTATAGCAAACTCTTTCACTAGATAAAAACACTATCAAAATTTTTTCATAAATTTTCACATAATATTGCATAAAATTAGTGCAACGATATTCTTTTTTTTATAAAATTTAACATTTTATTTACATTATGATATCATTCAAATTTCTAATTAATACATTGTTTTAACATTTAACTAATTTAGATACTTTTTATAAAAATTATTTAATTTTTAATTTGAAGCATGTTTTGTTTTTAACAAACAAAAATGAAATGTTTATTTTGTTTTTATAAAATTAAGCTAAACGAATGTCTCAAAAAACTACTAAATTCTATTAATAAATTTTAAAAGTTATTAATTTTTTGTAGTAAAAGTTTAACTTGATTAAATCTTACGCAATTTTGTTTTATAAACAGGGATAGTTTATGCGCACAAACAATAAGAAAAATAAGAAGAACACTTCTTCAAAGAATACCGTTAGTAAAAAAAATCAAACTTTACTAACAACCGCTTTAACAAGTTCATTAGGTTTAGCTTTAACTCCTTCTGTAGGAGCGGCTGACACTATAGCTATTAATAACTTAACTAGCAGATACAAATCCAAAAGATACCCAATATGTTGGTGTAAGTGCCTTAAACATCAATACCGATGCAACATTTGATGATATCTTAAATACATATAAAAACACCTTTACCACTCAAGAAACTTCTAATTACAAATTATATTACATCAATCTTAAAGAAGATACTCAAGCTCTACATCCAATAAGTGATACCACTAAAAAGGTTACTGATTTTTTAACTAATGATGCAGATCTACGTTTTTTTGTTGCCAGTGAAGCGCCAACTTATAAATTAAATGCTGAAGAAATTATCCAACCAGATGCGGATGTAAACAATCCAAACATTGTAACAATAGAACACTCTTTTTATATAACCTCTCGGAAAAAAAAAGAAACAACAGGAGCTGCTGTACTTACTCAAAAAGCAAACGACCAAGTTATTGTAAATAATTCATATTTTTATGGTAACGTAGGTAATTCAGGCGGTGCATTCTACTTAAAAGGGACCCAACAAGGGGAAAACACAGCTAATATAATTGATAATTCAAACGGTAGATACACCAATACCTTCACCAATTCTATATTTGAACAAAACCATGCAAATGGAAATAACTCAGCTGTAGGCTCTGGTGGCGCTATTGATTCAAGTGGCAAGGTAGTAGTTGAACATTCCGATTTTATAAACAATAAAGCTAACCAACATGGTGGTGCTATTCAAATATCTGAACGTGGTAAAGCTCAAATAACAAATTCAAAATTTGTAGGCAATGAATCAATTAATGGTCATGGTGGTGCTTTAAATATTCTTGGGGAATTATCATCTTTTTATGAGCCAACTGTAGCAGCAATTGACAATTCTTTATTTGAAGGAAATATTGCAACCAATGCTAATGATGGTAAAGGTGGCGCGATCAACTTTAATGGTAGCAACAGACAAGATGGTGCTAATGGCGAGACTCCTTTAAATAGAAATTCAGCCACAATTTCTAGCTCAACCTTTAAAAATAACCAAGCTACTCAAGGTACAATTAATGTTACATCATATGAAGTAAGCATTGATAATTCTACTTTTGAAGGAAATAAGGCTACTAATGGTGGTGCGTTTCTTTCTTTAGAAGGTGGTAGTTATCCTACTATTGTTAATGTTAATGATAATGTAACAGTAAATAATAACACTGAAACAGCAAGCAGTGATATTTTATTTAGAAAAAGCAATTCAACAGTAAACTTTACTTCAAAATTAGGAGATGACCAATCTATTACTTTAGCAAATGGTATTGTTTCTGATATAACAAGCCAAGCATACGACAACAAAGTATCTATTAATGAGAAATACACTGTTACAGTTGGAAAAGAACTTGGTGGAACAGAATCAGGAAACGGTCTAAATGTTGAATTAAACTCTGGCAGTACTTTAAAAGTATTAGCAGACACTACAAGCAATGTTAATACTTTAAGCCTATCTGAAGGTGCAACATTAGATCTTCAAAATGGTCAAATAGAATCAATCAATGGCGAAGCCCTTATACTTTCAGATGTAAATGATAAAGATATAGCTCCTAATTTAAAGATTGATGCAATATTTAATAATAATCCAGATACAAATCAAGCCCAAGGAAAAGCGGATACTTTAAATTTTAATAGAATCGGTCAAAAATCTCAAAACGACCAAGGATATACTGAGTTAACCCAGGATACCAAACTTAATATTTCTGTTAATGAAAAGAATTTATTAGCAGAAGGCTATGATTTTGATGTTGGCACAGATTCTGTGTATACAGATAATGTAATTCAAGGTTCAAATTACGCTCATGTAGACGTTAATCTTTTAGAAAAAGATCACCAAAAAGCTACCGATAAATACGTTTACACCATCACCCAAGGTTTGAAAGCAAATAACGAACAATCAAGATAGGTCTTGTAAAATCAGCAGCCCTTTATGGTTTAGCAAAAGCTGTAGCTGAAGGCAAATCTGAATACACTTTAGATTCTGAAATAGATGCTAGTGGCTTAGATAAATGGGGTGCAATCAAGATTTCAGATGATCCTATAACAGGATATGAAATTAAAGATGGTACTTTACAAAATAACTTTACTTTAACAAAAGATGGTTTAGATCAGTTAGTTGGTAATCAAAATGAAGGCTTTGTTGTAAACGAAGGCATTGAATTCAACATGACCGACGTTTCAGTAACAGGCTTTACTAACTTCTTAGACAATAACGGCACTACCACCATCGTAGCAACACAGAATAATAACGTAAATATTGCAAGAAACTACGATAAAACTAAAGGTGATATTTACAACACTGGTACTTTAATTTTTGATTCACAAGGAGATTCTGATAATCCATATACCAAAGGTGCTATAAGTGTTGGCAATGGAAATTCATCTGCGGAAATTACTGGTAATGAAAATGGCAAAGGCGAAATTTATATAAAAGGTCAGGGGGATTTTTCAAGCACTGGTACTATTGAAAACAACAAAGTTATTTTAGGTGAAAATGAAAATATTAACCTTGATACCTTAAAATTAAACACTAAGACATCTTTATCTACAACAGCAGACAAAGCATCTACAAATGTTACGATTAAAAATTTAGTTATCACAGATGCTACTCAAATAAATCTTCAAAATAATACCGCTAAAGATTCTATATCAATTCATAATGTTTTAGTTACAGAAGATTCTGGAACTGGTACTGCAAATGTAAACTTAGATGCCGATCTTTCTATTACTGAAGCGTCTAAGAATAATGAAGAACCTACAGGTGCAGTGAAAGACAATGAAGCTGCAATGGACAAAATTAACATTGAAGAAATAGAAAATGCCAATATCAATATAACCGGTGTGAAAATCGTAAACGATATGGCAAAAGGGGTTAAAGAACTCTATACCACCGCTCATGGAATAAATGGCCCTGATAATACCACAAGTGAAGTGGGCACTGGTACTGCGCCAAATGATCCAAAGAATATCATCAAAACCAAGGATTACGCATACTCTGTAACATATTCCCCTGTTGCAGGAGAAAATAACCAAGAAAAAGCAAGATTCGATTTTAAAAAGGAATATGCTTTAAGCGGTTTAGCTCATGCCATTGCTCAAGGTGATGCTAAGTATGATCTAGATGGTCAAGAAGATGTTGATGTTTGGGGCCTTCAAAAGAATGGTGAAGTAAACGATGGCACTTTCCTTGACGATATGACCATTAATGGTAACGGAGATAAGATTGTTGGTTATGACATGAATTCCGAAAACTTTACTATTGATGGTGGTCATAAAGTAACAATCAATGATGTATCTAACATTGAAGGTTTTCAAGGCATTAAATTAGATAATGGTACTCTCAATTTAAAAGATACCAATTCAACCGTTTCAATAAACGCAACTAATAAATCTAATTTAAACATTGATGGTAATGCTGACTTATCTGTTGGTGTTCAATTATCAGATAATTCCGTATTAAATATCGCTGAAGACGGCAAATTAAATGCAGAACAAGGTAGAATTTCAGCAGAAGGTAGTAAAATAATCTTAGGTAAGAATTCATCTATTACAGCAAGCTCTTTATCACTTGATGATCAATCAACTCTTGATATGAGTAACGGTACTATCGATGAAATTAACGTTAATGATTTTGCATTTACTGGTGAAAAAAATATCTTAAAAATTGATGCAGATTTATCAGGTAAGGGAACCTCTGATAAGATTAATAATCAAAATTTAAGTACTAATAATGATACTATTACTATCGATGAAATCAAGATCACCCAAGATATGGATAAAGGGGTAAAACGTATTACTGTATCCCCTATTGCTAATGGTTCTGAAGAAAATATTGCTCTTGATAGCAAAGGAACAGGTAATATCACTCTTGATGAATTATCACAACTTATAGTAAAGAGTGATAAATTCTCATATATTGTAAATATTATTCAAGAAGTAGCAGATGATGCTAAAACTAAAATTGATGCAATAGAATTTATAAAAGATAAAATTCTTGACCCTTCATTATTAGAAGGTTTAGCTAAAGCAATTCATGATGGCGAAAAAGAATATTCATTCACTGAAGATGAAATTATCGACTTATGGAGTGAAACTGTTGGCAGTAAGCTAATTGAAGATATTACAGTAAATGGTAATGGTAAAAACTTAGTTGGTAGTGAAAACGAAGGTATCTTCGTTGAAACTGATAAAGAATTAACCTTAAAAGACATTGCAGACATTTCTGGTTTCGACTCAACCAAGTGGCAAGGTGGTGCAATTCATAATGAAGGCACAACTAATATTGTTGCAGATAAGAGTGATGTAAACTTTGGTACAAGTTATGATAATAATATTGATCCAAATAATAATAAAATCCCTAATGCAATTCATAACACTGGTACTTTAAATTTAACTGCAGCAGATGGTAAATCTATTACCTTTGAAGACTCTGCTAATATCACAGGTGATAAAGGCCAAATCGTTGCTGACGGTAAAGTTACAGTAGAAGGTGCTATTTCTGGAAACGATATTAAAGCAGGAGGCAGATTTACAGCTGTAGATGTTGAATTAAATGAAAATGGTAAGATTTCATCACTTGATGATAAGACTGCCAATATTGAAATTGATACATTAACAGGAATTGCCTCTCAATCTCAAGATCCAACAGCTCCTGTAAAAGCTCAATTTGACCTTCAAAACAATGTTGGCAATGATACTATTAAAGTTAACAATGCTAATATTACAGATTTAGCTGTAAAAGTTGATGCTGACCTTTCTGATAAAGGCTCAATGGATACTCTCAACTTTACAAGTCCAGACGCAGCTCCAGAAAAAGTAACAGTTGAAGACCTAAAGATTACCAAAGATATGGATTTTGGTATTATTAGCCAAACAACCAAGCTTTATGGTGATACAGTTATTACCAATACAGATAGTGCAATTGGTACAACTCAAAAAACTATCAACTCTGCAGATAACGAATACTCTGTTGCCTTTAATAAAGACAATGGTGAATATACTTTCACTAAGGAAGCAAGAATTTCAGGTCTTCCTAAAGCAATGGTTGATAAGGATGCAACTTACGAGTTAACAGATGTTGAAAACATCGACGTATGGGCGCGTCAAGAAGACGGCTCAATGAACGATGGAAGCTTCCTTGCTGATATGCAAATTAAAGGTAACAACAATGAAATCGTAGGTTATCAAACCAAAGATGAACCTTTATCATTTAAGATTAATGGTAATAGTGTAGCCTTTAATGATGTTGCTAATATCAGAGGATTTGATAGCATCAATGCAACAGATGGTTCAAAGCTTACTCTTAATAACACTAATGTAATCGCATCAAAAGACGCTCAAGGTGCAACAACTGCTGCAACTAAAGTAAATGTTGATAATGCGACATTAAATGTTACCGATTCAAAGGTTGATAACATTACTGCCAACAATGGCTCTAAAGTAACCTTTGAAGGTAATGTTGAAGCAAACCAAATTACCGGGGACGCTTCAAAGGGTGATGTAAATATTAATTTAACTAAGAATACCACCCTCACTATTACTGATGCAGGTATTTTAGACTTAGCAGGTAAGACATTTACTCTTGATACAGGTTCAGGTGTTAAGAAGAGTGGTACAGCGCAAGTTGTATTAGATACTTCAACTGTTAATATGCAAAATGATTCTATCGATACTATCGAAGCGTCAGATCTTGCAATCTCTGGTAATAACAAGATTACTCTTGATACCAACTTAGCAGATAACACTATCGACCAAATTAAATCTGACACAGTTTCTGCAGGTACTCAAGGTACAACCCAAACAGATACCTCAATTACTATTTCAGAACTTAAGGTTTTAGAAGATCTTAAGGAAGGTGTAAATGAATCTAATTTATTAGCTCCGGTTGAAAATTTAGCTCACAAAAGGTACATCATATGTGCTTCAATTAGATCTTGAAAAAGATAAAGAAGCTGATAAGTACATTGCAAAGAGTGATCAATACACTTACTATGTTAATGTTCTTGATGA
>ADGC01003146.1_pt1 | contig 17958 bp, 16 predicted proteins | sample 268048 | NCBI WGS metagenome assembly ADGC01 (sample SAMN02954255, study PRJNA42359) | wallaby gut metagenome | biome: terrestrial; feature: wallaby; material: gut; isolation source: foregut contents of Macropus eugenii | host: Notamacropus eugenii | place: Australia
TTCATTTAATGCTCTTTCTACAGCATTTCAGCTTCAGCAGAACCCATACCAATGAGAGCATTACCAGATTTTTGAAGTACAGTCTTAAAGTCATTAAAGTCAATGTGGATAAGAGCCATTTTCTCTAATAACACTAGATACCCCAACAACTGCACGCATTAATACTTTATTACAAATTTGGAAAGCATCAAGTAATGAAATATTGCCCTTTTGAGTTAATAAAAGTTTATCATTTGGCACAATAATTAAAGCATCAACTGCATCTCGTAAATTTTCAATACCTTCTAAAGCCTTCTTCATTTGTTTTTTACCTTCAAATGAGAATGGTATTGTAACAATTGCAATTGTTAATGCATGTAACTTTTCTTGAGCAATCCTAGCAATTACAGGAGTAGCACCAGTACCTGTACCACCGCCCATACCAGCTGTTAAAAAAACAATATCACTTTGACCGATATTAGCAATTAAGTCTTCTTCACTTTCTTCAGCAGCTTTACAACCTACAGAAGGATTTGAACCAGAACCTAAGCCACGAGTTGTATTAACACCAATTTGAATACGTTTTTCAGCAGAATTACTATTCAAAGCTTGAAGGTCAGTATTTACTGCAATAAACTCTACACCTGTAACCTTTTCATCAATCATGTGTTGAATGGTGCTACCGCCACCACCACCGATACCGATTACTTTGATGATAGGATCACCATTGTGAGCAGGTAAACCATCACCGCTAACAATTTGCTGTGAATCGTCTTCAACGTGCAAAATTCCACTCATTAACTTTTATCTCCTGTGCCTAAGAGCTCTAAACCTAAGTTTATTTATAATAATATCTTCAGATAACATCATTATTTTCTATTTAAAAATATATAAAATTATTAAAACTGTTATCTAAAAGATAAACTAAACCAAATAGGTTTAGTAAAATATCCAATCATTATTGCGTATTATATATTTTTTAAAAGAATTTTAACAATAAAACAACATAATAGAGTTGTTAAATTTCAAGATGATAGTAATCTCTTAAAGAAATAGTTCTTTCTCTATCTTATCAAAATTCTTGTAATCTTTAATACATGGGTGTCCTTTTATGTTTATGGTCCACTTACATGTTATATAAAATTTTTAAGTATATCTAAATGCAACTTATATTACACGATTATACTAAATTATTTGTACTAAAATTCTACATAAGCTACATTTCAGATGTGAACCAATTCTTCAGTTTATAGAAAAATTTAGCAATAGTTCCTCTTGGAGCTACCGCATCATGACTTTCTATATCTCGAGAATATCTTATCATCCCAACTAAAGCTGCATCTGAATATGGGTCCAAAAATTCTTTATCACCAATGATTTGGTCTTCACGTAATTTGGCAACACGAACTTTCTTTAAATCATATGTCTTATAAACATGATTTAAAAACGCTCTATCTATACCTTCTATCTTGGCAGTACCACCTGTGATTACAAAACCTGCCGCCATTTGCACATCATTATTACCATTAAAAGCTGTAATAATATTTTCAAATACATCATCAAAGATTTCAGTTAAAGCGTGTTCTATAACTTCAGCTAATTCTTTTCTCTTTATAGATATTTCTTCATTGCTACCAACAGTGATGGCTCTGATAACACCTGCATCATCTGGTACAAATTCCGCATATCCTACACCATATTTACATTTTAAGGTTTCTGCATCTTTATCACTTAAAGCATACAATAATGAAATTTGTCTAGTAATCCAAGCACCACCTTTAGGCACACCACCACAATAAATTAAATCGCCTTTATCGTAGATACAAATATCAGTACAATTATGACCAATATTAAGAACACAAACCCCCAATGCTTTTTCGTCTTCTGTTACAACAGAAATTGAGGAACAAAATCCTGTAAAAGCATATTCAAATTGTCTCTTTGTGTGAATGAAACTAATACATTCCATCATATTTGACATATACGAATTATTACCATACATCAAATAACAATTAACTTTTAATTGCCCTGCTAACATATCAAGCGGTTCTTCTACTCGCATATTTTCATCAACTTGGAACCAATTAATGCATGAAGTAATAAGTTGATAATCTGTTTTATTTAAAGCTTGGCAATTGTTATAAGCTTGTTCCATATCTCTGCTAGTAACTCGCTCGTGTACACTAATAGAACCTTCGTTAGATGTACCATATATACCATTACCATTTACAGAGATAATAATTAAAGGATTTTCAAAATCTATTAAATTTTTTTCCGAATATTTTTGTTCAAAAGAGCGTTTAGAGATCTGAAAAGCAGCAGATAAAGATTCTTTCATCTTTTCGATGCTACTGATACCTCTTCTATTACATCCTTCATTAGTAACACAACCATATCCAACAATATTTATATAACTATCTTGAGTGATAATAGAGTGACAAACTCTTATTTGATATGTACCAATATCTATTGCCACTACATGTTTTTCTTGAGAATTATCGTTTTGCATGTCTATCAAACCAATATAATACTTTATGTTACTATAAAAAAATTTTCTAAATTTTAGTATTAAAGAGATATTTGTGCATCAATATCAATAGAATGCATTGTAAAATTGTGTTCTATCAACAATCAATAATGCATTTTTTGAAAATTTTAATTAAATCTAAATTATTTCTATTACTATTTTTGAGAAGATGTATCTTCTTTTTTCCATTTAATAGCGACACCTGTTTGATAACGTAAATCTAAATATTCAATATTTACTACATTATCTAAAACCTTATATATCGCCTTAAATTTTGCTAATCTTCTTAACAAAATATCATCAGTACTTAACATGTTAGGATTACTATCTATGGAATCATCTAGCTTATGTCCTAAATACAAAATTAAGCCATTACTTAAATAAACATTCCACAAATAGTTATCTGTGAGCTCTACTTTTACAATTCTAAAATTAGGATTGTCTATAAGTTTGCTCATCTTTTGATATTCTGTATATATTTCCATACCGTATGATTTAGGCCCATAGATGTGAATAAAGCCGTCAAAATTATTTTTATTCTGTGGATAAATCACTTCACCACTTTCTGTAAGAATGCCATCATTAAAAAAAGCAATTGGGACATGTTCTTCTAAATACACCACCAAAATATCTGGAAGCATCTTGCGAAGATAAACCATTTTAACCCAAGGGAATTTTTCAATATCAGATCTTACTTCTGCTAAATCAACAGTAAGTAAATTAAAATTAGTTCTGTTTTCTAAGAAGTAATCTTTTAATTCTCTAACATCTAAATATTTTAAATTTTTATCATTTATTTCAAGAGAATTAATTTGAATAGAGTCTACCGCTGTCATTTTTTGATAAATCATATTTATCAAAAAGACTTGCAATGATATAAAAATAACAAATCGAATAACTCGAGCTATAAATTGACCTCGAGTTACTTTATTGGTCTTTTTATCATTAGTAGCGGTATACTTCTTTATCAATTACTTTACTTCCTTCATAGCGGTAATATTTAGTTTCATATCTGCTAAGCTCTGAGATAATCTACCAATATTTCCCGCACCTTGAGTAAGGATAATATCACCATCCTTTATAATATTGGCAAGTTGAGCAGGAACGTCTGAAGCTTTTTCCACAAAACAAGGTTCTAATTCGCCACGTAAACGAATTGAACGACATAGTGATCTACCATCGGCACCAACAATCGGAGATTCACCTGCAGCATACACTTCCATTAAGATTAGTTCATCAACTTCACCTAAAACATTAATAAAATCTTCAAAACAATCTCTAGTTCTAGTATAGCGATGAGGTTGGAAGATCATTACTAAACGTCTATCAGGCCAACCATTTCTTACAGCTTTAATTGTTGCCTTTACTTCACTTGGATGATGACCATAATCGTCAATTAACATAGCTTTACTGCCATTGCCAATATCAAATTCACCATATTGAGTAAAACGTCTACCCACCCCTTGGAAATTCTTTAATGCGCGAAGTATAGCATCAACTTCAATATTATCTTCAAGAGCAACAGCAATTGCAGCTGTAGCATTTAACGCCATATGATAACCTGGTAAATTTAAAAATACCGGTATAACTTGTTCATCTCTTACATGAACATTAAAAGTTGCGTGACTTCCTTCTTGCTTATAATCTGTAATATAGAGATCACAGTCAGCAGAGCTACCGTAAGTAATAACTTTTCTGCCAACTCTTGGAATTAAAGATTTGATAACTTCATCATCACCGCATAGAACTGCCACCCCATAAAAAGGTAGGTTATGTAAAAATTCTACGAAGGTATTTTTTAAATTATTAAAATCACCACCATATGTATCCATATGGTCAGCTTCAATGTTAGTAACAATTGAACAAATAGGTTGTAAATGTAAGAAAGAAGCATCTGATTCATCAGCTTCTGCTATTAAATAGCGTCCTGCTCCTAAATGTGCATTAACACCTGCACTATTCAATAAGCCACCAATAACATAAGTAGGGTCGCGTCCTGCTTCGGCATAAATACTAGATACTAAACTTGTAGTAGTAGTTTTACCATGAGTTCCTGCTACTGCAATACCTAAGCGATAACGCATAAGTTCCGCAAGCATTTCCGCTCTACGTACAACAGGAATTCTTAATTCTAATGCTTTTTGCCATTCTGGATTCTCTGGTTTTATAGCACTAGAAACCACAACTACATTGGCTCCTATTACATTATCTGCACTATGACCAATATGTATTTCAATACCTTTTGCTCTTAAGTGAGCTGTTACTGCAGATTCAGCAATATCAGAACCTGTTACTTTATAACCTTCATTAGCTAAAACTTCAGCAATACCGTTCATACCTGCACCACCAATACCTATAAAGTGGATACAAGTAATCTTATGCATATAAGAAAATGCTTTAAAATTTGTTTCTTCCATTTTGTTATTTCTCAAAATTTATTTTGGCTAATTATTTTTTCAAAGCCAATTCTCTACATACGTCTGCAGCTTCTGTTGTAGCACTTAGCTTGGCCATTTGCGCACAATTCTGACTCATAGCACTTAAAATTGCACGGTCTTTACTATATTCACAAATTTTTTCAGCTAAGCTTTGAGCTGTTAAATCTTTCTGAGGCATTATTATAGCGGCATTATTATCCACCAAAACTTGAGCATTCTTTGTTTGGTGATCATCTACTGCTGTTGGTAACGGTACAAAAATCGCAGGAATTGCCGCTACGGTAATTTCTGCTACTGTAAGAGCTCCTGCACGACAAATAATCAAGTGATTATTTTTATATAAGCTTGCCATATCATCAATAAAATCAGATACTTCAGCGTCATCTATACCTAATTTTTGATATTGAGATTTTACTTGTTCACTATTACCTTTACCAGTTTGATGAATTATCTTTATGTTAGCACCATTTTTTCTTGCTATAGCTATTGCTTCTGGCACAATAGTGTTAAGCATTTGCGCCCCAAGACTACCGCCAACCACACAGATTTTTAAAGTCTCACCTTCAAAACTCTTTGGTAATTCATCACGTAAGGCAATTACATTTGCACGCACTGGGTTACCCACATATTGCACATTATCACCTGAAAACGCCCCTGGGAAACCTAATAATATCTTGTCAGCAATTTTAGATAAAAGTCTATTAGTAAGACCAGCTTTGGCATTTTGTTCATGTAAAACTAATGGAATTCCTGCTAGTTTAGCAGCCACTCCACCAGGACCTGAGGCATATCCCCCCATGCCTAAAACAACATCTGGTTTTACTTTTTTTACTACACGGTATGCCATAAAAATAGCTCTTAAAATCATTAATGGAGCTACTAACTTTCTAATAATACCGTTTCTTCTTAAACCTTTTACTTTAATGAATTCTATTTTAAATCCATTTGCAGGTACTAATTGAGCTTCCATTTTCTCAGCTGTACCAAGCCAAGTAACTTCAAATTCATCATTTTTAGAAAGTTCTTTGGCAACTGCAATTCCAGGGAACACATGTCCCCCTGTACCACCTGCCATTATTAAAATTTTCTTCATATAGAATTCCATTTTAATTATTTAAATAACTTCAATTAAATAACAAAATAAATATCTAAATTTATTATTTTATTTAATGTTTATTTAAATAAATACATTAGCTAATAACTAAAATAATATTTAAATCTTTAATTTTAAATCCAAATCTATGCTTGAACCTCAATATTATCTTGAGGTACTTTAGACTCATCAAGATTTGAACTTGCCGTATTCTTACTAATTGTTTCTTCTTGGTTATTTTCTGCCTGCTTCAAACGGCTTTTTTCTTTTAAAGCTTTCCGACTTTCAGCGCGTTTTGCAGCTCGCATTAACGCTTTATAGTCTTGCATTAGCCCATATCTTTCTTCATAGGTAATTCTTAATACAATAGCAATTGAGCACATTAACATTACTAAAGAAGAACCGCCATAACTTAACAAAGGTAAAGTTAGACCTTTAGCAGGAGTTAAGCCTGAAGCTGAACCTAAATTTATAAAGGTTTGAGCAAAAAATAATACGCCCACTCCAAATACAAAATTGCCTTCAAAAAGTTTATTCTGTTTAAAATAATGCATCCCTAAAAATAATAATTTAAAGATCATAAAACCTTCTAAAAGCAGAATTATACCAATTCCCACAAAACCAGTTTCTTCCCCCCAAATGGAAGCAATCAAGTCAGTGTGTCTTTCTGGTAAATATGATAGTTTTAGCAAGCTTTCACCTAAACCTCTACCATATAATTCCCCTGACCTAAAGATAAAAATGAAAAATAAATCTGTCTATTAGAATCATTTATCATTTGTGGGAAACCATCTAATAAATCAACAAATGTTTCGATTCTACCAATACGGTACCCGAAAAGTAAAAAAGGTCCCCCAAAGAGAATTGCTACAGCTAAGAGCGTAAAAAATATTTTCATATTTACATTAGACATCCACATCATGCCTATAGAAATTGCTGCAAGCACTACTGCACTACCTAAGTCATGTTGTACTTGTAGAAGTAACACAAATAGAAACAACATGAAAAATATTTTTATACTAACACTCATTTTATAGAAGTTACTTAAGTGTCGAGCTAGGAAATTACTTAGAAAAACAATCCAAATTAACTTAAAAATTTCAGATGTTTGAACTTTAATAATCCCTAAATTAACCCATCTTTTGGCGCCATTAGCATCACCAAAGAATATTGGCAATATCAATAGAATCAAACCAAATAAAAGGGCCGTCAAACCTATTTTTTTATTTTTAAAGAAACTAATAGGAATCGAAAGGAAAAATAAAGATGCAATTCCTCCAACAAATATATAAAAAGCTTGTTTTTTTACATAGAAAAACACATCTTTATTAACGTATATTGAAGCGGTATAAATCATGACTAGGCTAAGGAACAACATTGCAATAGTGCAAATAAGAATCTGCTGATCAAATAAAGCCTTCTTTCCAATCGCATATACCATTCCTGCGGTTCGGAAATTACTCTTCTTCTCTATTTGATTTGATTGCGCCTTAGCCCAAAACATCTTATTTTAGCTCCAATACTAGTTTGGCAAAAATATCACCACGTTCTTCAAAACTCTTAAATTGATCTAAGCTTGCACAAGCTGGAGCAAGAAGAACCACATCGCCTTCCTTGCTTACATCATGAGCTACTTGAATTGCTTCTGCCATGTTGTTTAATAATTTGGTTTGAGTGCCTAATGAAGCAAGCATTGCTCCATCTTTACCAAAACATAACATTAAACCAATTTCCTTTCCTAGCATATTTTTAATTGGTGTAAAATCTTGACCTTTGCCTAAACCACCTGCTAATAGGATTATTTGGCCTTTTACGCTTTCGAGTAATCCTGCAACAGCTGCAAGTGTTGAACCTACATTAGTAGCCTTGGAATCGTTATAATAACGCACTCCATTTAATTCACGCACTAATTGACATCTATGACTTAAGCCAGTAAAAGACTTTAACACGGCAACTTGTGCTTCACGAGAAATTCCTAATGAATCTGCTAAAGCCATTGCAGCTAAAGCATTCATTTCATTATGACGTCCTTTAATACCAAGTTCCGAAGTCTTTAAAACCGGAGTTCCATTTACAGATAAATAACGTTCGCCATCTTTTTCAATACGACCGTAAGATTCACTGTCACCACCAAAACTTGCCCAAACATTATTTTGCGGCGGAATTGTAGCTTGGTCCTCGCGATTTGTTACAATTTTTTCTGCATGAGCAAAAATACGTTGCTTAGCAGCTAAATATAATTGCATTGAACCCTGATAACGATCTAAATGGTCTTCACTGAGATTTAAAATTGTCGCACCTTTAAGTTTTAAACTTGATGTTGTTTCAAGTTCAAAACTAGAAAGTTCTAAAACATAACAATCTCTTGCATCATCTAATACATCTAATGCAGGTATACCAATATTTCCGCCCATACCAACATTTAAGTTTTGTTCTTTTGCCATTAAAGCAACAAGTGTTGTTACAGTACTTTTACCATTAGAACCTGTGATACCAACTGTTGGCGCTTTACAATAACGCGCAAATAATTCAATATCACCAATAATATTGGCACCAAGATTTTTAGCTTCAACTAAAGCAGGAAGTGATAAAGCAAGTCCTGGTCCTACCACTAATTCTTCGTACTGACCTAAAACCTTGCCATCTAATTCACCACAAACTAGTTTTATATCTTGTGGAAGTTCACTTGCACCATTAGGGTTTTGTCTTGTATCAAAAACATCAGGTTTGATATTTTTACTTAGTAAAAATTTAACTGTTGATAAACCACTTTTTCCTAAACCTATTACTGCAACCTTATTTGCCATTTAGGACCTCCCAAAACTTTTAAACAAAACCCTTTTTCTAATCAAAATTAAAATTTAAGTATTAACGGCAAAGCAAAGTTAATAAACCTAAACTTACCAAAATAGCAGTAATAATACAAAAACGTATACATACTCTTGGTTCTGGCCAACCTAACTTTTCAAAATGATGGTGAATAGGAGCCATTAAAAAGATTCTCTTCTTTCTTAGTTTATAAGAACCTACTTGTAATATTACACTGATAGTTTCAAGAACAAAAATACCACCCATTATAAAGAGTAAGATTTCTTGTCTAATAACTACCGCCATAATACCTAGTAAAGCGCCTAATGCTAAAGAACCAACATCCCCCATAAATACTTTTGCAGGGAAACAATTAAACCATAAAAATCCTAAAGCACTTCCAGCAATAGCTGTTGCGACAACACCTACTTCTTTAGCGTGAGCTAAATAAGGAATATTTAAATTATTAGCAATCGAAACATCACTTGTTAATAGAGCAATTAAACCTAAGGCTCCACCTACTAACATTGTACAAATAATTGCTAAACCATCTAGTCCATCTGTTAAATTAACGGCGTTAGAAGAACCAACAATTACAAAATAAACAAATACTATAAATAAAGGACCTAAATCAAAATAATCAGAGATAAATGGGAATACTATAGATGTTTCACCCACATCTTTTGCAACCATGTAAAGTGCAATACCAATTGCAATAGCACAAACAGATTGCCAAAAATATTTCCATCTTGGAATTAATCCTTTAGGATTTTTTCTCACAACTTTTAAATAGTCATCAGCAAAACCTATCAAAGCATGACTAATAAGTGTGAATAAAATTATCCACAAATAAACATTACTTAGATCACCACAAAGTAACACACCTAAAGTTATTGCTAAAATAATTAAGATCCCACCCATTGTTGGGGTCCCATTTTTACTAAAATGACTTTCAGGACCGTCATTTCTCACAACTTGTCCAAAATGCATTAATTGTAATTTCTTAATAGCAAAGAACCACATGCTAAAGAAAATACTAAGGCTATAAAAAAAGAAAAGAACATTCTGTAATATAAAGAATATTCCCCTTGTCCTAAAGAATCAAATAGTTGCATTAACATAAAATGACCTAAATTTAATTAATAATCTGAAGAACTAGATGCAAAATTTTAAATTTGTAAATTTTATTATATTTTTTTGTTAAAAAGTGAATTAATTGATTTTTTATCATAAACAATCCAAAAAATTCACTTTTTTATCTTTTATTTATAGAAAATTATTGTAGATGTTTCTTTAATTCTGCAATAACTTCTTCCATATGCATGCTATGAGAACCCTTGGCAACGAAGCATAAATCTTTATGTTCTTTTAATAAAGTTAACACGTAAGCAATGAGTTCACTCTTTTGTAAAAAACTCTTATATTTACCATTAAAAGCTTTAGCACTTATGGCTGCAAGTTCTCCAAATGAAATAAATTCATCAATTTTATTTTGCGCATAAACCCCAATTTCTTCATGAAGTTCATTAGCAAATTCTCCAAGTTCTCCCATATCTCCAAAAGCTAGAACTTTATATCCTTTCAAATGATGTAAAGTATCAATTGCAGCCTTTACAGCATTAGCAGAAGCATTATAAGCATCATCAATTATGGTTAATTCGCCATAATGTTCAATGTTTAATCTACCAACAACAGGTGTTACAGATTCAAGACCTTGCTTTATTTTTTCTAAAGATATACCTAAATTTTTAGCAATAGAAGCTGCAGCTAAAGCATTTGAAATATTATGAATACCAGGAAGTTGTAATGAAATTCTTATTTGTTCAATTTCATTATTATTTTCATTCTTAGAATTTAAAGTAAATGCAAAAGCACAATCTTCTTTAGCTTCAATATCGCTTGCATATAATTCACTATCTTGATTACCATTAGCGGAAAAACTCTTTAATCCTTGGTAATCCTTACACCATTGAGAATAAAATTCATTATCAGCATTAACAATACCAATGCCTTTATTAGCAACCACATAATCAAGCATTTCACTTTTAGCTTGATATACGCCGAATTTGCTCTTAAAACCTTGTAAGTGAGCACTTCCTACATTATTTATGAGTCCAATAATTGGACAAACAAAATTAATGCTATATTCCACATCTTTAGGATGACTCGCACCGACTTCAACCACAGCATATTCTGTATCTTTATTTATTTTTAATAAAGTTTTAGCAACCCCAATTCCATTATTAAAATTTAAATATGTAGAGATAGTATTCCCACATAATTCTAAGATTCTCGCAGTCATTTGAGTCACAGTGGTTTTGCCACATGTACCAGTTATTGCTACAACTTTAGCATTAGCTTTTTGACGATTTAATTTTCCAAGCATACCTAAAGCTACTGTTGTATCCGCAACAATAATTTGTGGCACATCTAACTTAAGTTCATGATCTACAACTAATGCACAAGCACCATTAGTAACAACTTGCGCTCCAAAATCATGACCATCAAACTTTTCACCTTTTAATGCAAAAAATAATTTATTAGTTACATCAGCTCTTGAATCAGATTCATAATCACTAATTTCTAAATTATTAGCGTCATTACAATTGATAAGCTTACCATTTAAAAAATTACTTATTTCTTTTATTGACAAAACTAACATGTTCTATCTCCATTTACTAATTCTTGGGCAATTTCACAATCACTGAAGTGATGTTTTACATGACCGATGATTTGATAATCTTCATGGCCCTTTCCTGCCAATAAAATTACATCATTTTTACTTGATTGTTTAAATGCAGCCATTATTGCTTCTTCTCTAGGTTGTATCACCTCATAATTATTCATATTAGGGATACCATCAAGCATCATTTTGATAATATCATTAGGATTTTCAGTTCTAGGATTATCATCAGTAAATATTACATGTGCAGCATTTTCACAAGCAACTTTAGCCATCAATGGTCGTTTCCCGGTATCTCGATCTCCACCACAGCCACAAATACAAGTTACTTTACCAAAATTATGTTCTTTAATAGCTTGTAAAGCATTGAATAAACCATCAGGAGTATGAGCATAATCTACAATAATCATTGGTTTATCTTCAGCAGTGAAGCATTGCATTCTACCAAAAACAGGCTTTAAAAACATTGAAGTGCGCGCTAACTCTTGTAATGAAAAACCTTGTTTTAACATTATTGCTAAAGCGCACATGATGTTTTCCACATTAAAACCACCTATTAGTTTAGTACGCAATACCGCATCTCCAAAACAACCTGACACACTTATATCAATACCAGATTTATGATAATCTATTTGGGTTGCGTATATAGAATTGGCAATTTGTTGCGGATGTTTGCTATATGCTAATGCATTTGGTAATTTTTTAAAAAATTCTAAACCTATCGCATCATCAATATTTATAACCGCATTATTACTTGGTACCATTTCAAATAATGTAAATTTAGCTTTAGCATAATTTTCCATGGTTTTATGAAAATCTAAATGATCACGAGTTAAATTCGTAAAAGCAGCATACTTAAAAGTTAAATTCTTTACACGACCTAAAACTAATCCATGAGATGAAACTTCCATCGCAACAGCTTGAGCACCACTTTGCCACATGTCATATAATTCATGTTCAAGCATTGCAGCTTGTAGAGTAGTGTTAGGAGATGGTTTTAGGTTGGGATAAAAACCATTGCCAATGGTTCCTAATACCCCAGTTTTATAATTTAATAGCATACCCCACTGAGCACAGAGTTGAGTAATAGTACTTTTGCCATTAGTTCCTGTTACTCCTATTAAATTTAATTTTTTCGAAGGTTCATCATAAAAAGTTGAAGCAATATCCGCTTGTTTTACTACTAAATTTTGACAAGGAATAAGCGGAATATTTAATTTAGGAGGCGTAAAATCTGCAGTATCTTCATATATTGCAGCAATAGCGCCTTGAGCTTCTACATCTTGTAATTTTGAGCGTGCATCAAAATTCAATCCTTTTAAAGCTAAAAATAAAGAACCTTTAGTAACTTGTCTATTATCTAAAACTAAACTAGTAATTTCTTTATGCAATATCTCTTCTGAAATAGACGAAATATCAGCATCTATTGCTTGTGCAATATCTTTTAAATTGTTCATTTTGTCCACTATACTTTGTTGTTTAATGACTTTGATAACGACGTCTTAACATCTCTCTTCTTATTTGTTGTGGAGTCTTTACAGTGCCATCAGCATTTAAGTTATCGTATGGAATATTATAAAGTTGTAAGGTGCGTTCCATTACTTCTGCAAACACAGGGCCTGCCACAACCCCTCCATAATAATTTTTATTATGAGGTTGATTAATGATAACAACCATTACAAATCTTGGATTACTCATAGGAGCCATACCAGCAAAGGTACCAACATAGAGATTACCATAGCTACCTGCTATAGATACTTTGGCAGTCCCTGTTTTTCCACCTACACGGTATCCTGCAACATTTGCTTGTAAACCTGTACCATCATCAACTACAGCTTCAAGTGATTTTAAAATTTCTACTACATTCTTTTCACTTGCCACTCTTTCGCCAACAATCGTTGATTTATCCACAACCTTTTGAATTGTTAGAGGAATACGCACACCTTTGTTTGCTAAGATACTGTAAGCTTGAGCAATTTGTAGCGGAGTTGCACCGTAACCATAACCATATCCTAGCACAGCTCTATCAAGATCACTCCAATGCTTACGATTCGGCACATTACCTTTATTTTCACCAATAAAACCTACACCTGTTTTTTCACCATAACCAAAATCTAATAAAGCATTTCTTAGTTCATTAGAAGTCATGCGTAATGCAATTCGTGCCATACCAATATTTGAAGAGAATTTTATAATATCAAATAAATTAGCAGAATCCATTCTATGGCTATCGGTAATAGCTTTGCCACCAACTGTCAAAGCCCTAGTAGAAAAAATTTCACGCCAGGATACTTTTCCAAGCTCTAAAGCTTTTAAAGCAACTAATGGCTTAGTAGTAGAACCAGGTTCATAAACATCTGTAACAGCTCTATTTTTAGCTTTATATGGCTCATACTTTTCAGTTTGATTTGGATTATATGAAGGTGAATTAACCATTGCTAAAATTTCACCAGTCCATGAGTCAATTAAAACCAATGATCCAGATGTAGCATCATTAATTTCTGTCGCATATTTTAATGACATGTAAGCTTTTTGCTGAATACGTTCATCAATACTTAATACTAGTTTTTGAGCGTTTTTAGCATTAGGATCTTCATCATTTAAATATTCAATAACATTGTTTTTTAAATCCTTTAAATAATGACTTTTCTTAGGAATTGATAACAGAAAATCATTATATTGTCTTTCTATACCTTCAACTCCATCACCTTCCATGTTCACTCTACCAATTAAATGTGCATTTACCTCAGCAGTTGGATAGTAACGTCTTAATGATGGTTGAATGTAAACACTTCTTAAACCTAGACTCTTAATATAATTAACAATTGAAGCATTTACCCTTTTTTTTACATATAGAATTCTGCCACGATGATTATTGATGCGATTTAATAGTTCATCAAATTCAATTTGGAGCACAGAAGCTATATCTCTTAAAATATCTTCATGTTTATCTAATACCGAATCTTCTTTAAAATCATGAAGATCTATTACCACATCTCCAACTGGAACACTAACAGCGAGAATTTGATCATTTCTATCAACAATTATCCCACGTTGCATTCCTTCGGTATTTGTTCTTAAAAGATAGGTTTGTCCTTTGGAAACATATTCATCATGCAAATGAATTTGAACAAAATAGAATCTTGCAATTAGTGCGATAAAACATACTAATATAACTGCAATTACAAGTAGGAATTTCTTACCATTAACTTTATAAAGAACCTCTTTTTTTCCTGTAAAAAAGTTTTTTATAGTGTCATATATTGCAGACATAATTAGTGTAAACCTTGTTGTTCTAATTCTTCTTGTGATATTTGAATATATTGTTCTTCTTCTATTCTCGGAACATGCATATTTAGTGATTTTTTAGCAATGTTACTAATTCTGCTGATTTCACTTAATGCTTGTTGCTCAATAAACAATTGCTGAAATTCATTATTCAATTGTTCTTGTTTGGTATATTCTTTACTTTTTAATTTTACATTTTGTCTAGTATCATTTACTAAACTGACAATATACATACAAGTAGCAGCCACGCTTATTAGTGCAATGTAAAAATAGAAATGTTTTCTGATATCACGCCATACCAACAATCCTAAGGCAGCTTGCTTTTCTTGATAACGAGAGCCTTTTATCTCTAACATTTATTATTTATCCTTTCTGCAACTCTTAAAACAGCACTTCTCGAACGTGGATTTTCTAAAACTTCTTGCTCACTTGGTAATATTGCTTTGCCTATAGCTTTGAATGTTTTGGTTTTATTTAATTCGTCTTCCATGATTGGTAAACCTCTTGGTGGTTGTACCCCTTTTTCTTTGCGACGAATAAAATTCTTTACAACCCTGTCCTCTAAAGAATGGAAGCTAATAACACAAAGTCTACCACTTTCCTTTAAAATACTTTCAGATGACTCTAAAATTTGAGCAACTTCATCAAGTTCCCCATTAATATGAATTCTTATAGCCTGAAAAGTTCTAGTTGCAGGATGCTTATTCTTTTCTTTTATAGGTATTACTCTTGAGAGCATATCTGCCAAAGCTTTTGTTGAAGTATAAGGTGTAGTTTGTCTATCAAAAATTATAGCCTTAGCTATTTTTCTAGCGAAACGCTCTTCACCATAATCGTGAAGCACTCTTACAATTTCATCTTCTTCAGCGTGAGCCAACCATTGTGCTGCGCTTTCGCCACTTGTGGGATCCATTCTCATATCTAATGGACCATCTTTCATGAAACTAAAACCACGCATTGGATCATCTAATTGCGGAGAAGAAACTCCAAGATCTAATAAGATTCCTGATAACTTACCATTTACATTAAATGGAGCTAATAAATTTTCAGCTTCTGAAAAACGACCTTGTAAAATAGTAAATCTAGGATCCGTAATAGTTTTAGCTTCTTCTATAGCCCTAGGGTCTCTATCAATTGCGTATAAATGTCCGTCTTCAGCAAGCTTTGATAAAATTAAACGAGAATGACCACCTCTACCAAATGTACCATCCAAATAAATTCCATGAGGATCTATATTTAATCCTTCAACAGCTTCATTTAAAAGTACGGTTTTATGCTTAAAAGTATTATCACTCATAAAGAATTCTCTCGCGATTATTATCAGATCATCCATCGTCGATATTCATCTAGACAAACATTTAAACTTGGAATCTACTGTGTAAAAATCAAACAACGGAGAATAATTGAAAAACTGTGAGTTGATCTATAAGCCGGGTTCTGTCTGTATTTGCATACAGTGGTAATCATTCCTCTAGATCGAACATCGCTATTCGATTCAAGCGACCAACCCGCCTCTTACACGGGCAGTGTCAATGAGGCCTATTAGGTCTTGCTCCGAGTGGAGTTTACCAAGCCACAAACTGTTGCCAGCTGTGCGGTGCGCTCTTACCGCACCATTTCACCCTTACCTTGAGAACAAGGCGGTATACTTTCTGTTGCACTAGTCGTGAATTCACATTCCCTAGGCGTTACCTAGCACTCTGCCCTACGGAGCCCGGACTTTCCTCCCCTCTATGTGTCTGTATTGCTACACAACCATAAAGCAGCGATTACCCGATCAACTCAGAGCGAATTATAACACAACTTATAAAAACTTATATAAAGATAATAAAATAAGTTGTGAACAAATTTCAAATGTAAACTCGTAGTTAATTTAATTTATTTTAAGATTTCATAAATTTACTTATCTTGTATTGATAAAGCTAATTTATATAAATCATTTTTCTTTAAACCAAAGTATTCTGCTGTAATTTGTGCAGCATTTTTAGTTGGCAATTCAGCTAATAATAATTTTAATAATTTTAAAGCTTCATCTGGAACTGATTTTTCTTCAGGCTCCCTATATGGTGATAAAATTATTACCATTTCCCCTTTTTCATAGTTTGGATCATTTTTTAAAACTTCAACCATATCACAAGCTTTAGCACGATAAAATGTTTCAAAAGTCTTTGTAAGTTCCCTTGCAACAACAACTTCTCTATCATTAAAAACTTCAGCAATTGCAGACATTGAAGCTATAATTCTTCTTGGTGCTTCATAAAAAATCATAGTACCTGTTTCTTTTTCTAAACTTAAAAGCTTTTTATGCAAAGCTTCCTGTTTAACAGGTAAAAATCCTACAAATAAAAATCTATCTGTTGGGAAACCTGATGCGCATAGTGCAGTTATCGCCGCACACGCTCCAGGTAATGGCACCACTTTAATATTTTTCTGAGCACAAGTTGCCACTAAATGATAACCAGGATCTGATATTAATGGAGTTCCTGCATCAGATATAATTGCAACACTTTTTCCAGACTCTATAATTTCAGAAATTTTTTCAGCTTTTTCTGTTTCATTATGATCATGAAAACTAATTAACTTTGATTTTTGTAAAGTTACTCCAATTTGAGTTAATAAAGGCATAGAATGTCTTGTATCTTCGGCACAAATTACATCCGCATGTTTTAATACATTTATAGCTCTATCAGTAATATCTTGCATATTACCAATTGGGGTAGGCACTATATATAAAGCAGGTTCTAATACATTTTCAGTCATAACATTCACACCAAAACTTTAGAAAATCTTATTAATTTTAATCTAAAAATTACTGTTAAAATAAGAATAAAAAAACTAAACAAATATAACTTAAATCATACTTTTTTACAATGAAGAGCAATATTGTGACTAACTAAAAATAAAGAACTTTTACGAATATATTTAATCAGTTATGATTTTGTTAAAAGTGTTATAATACATAACGCTTTTTAGAAATTTAGGAATAATGCATAGATGCTTAGTGTAAACAAATCAAATCTTAAAAAACTTTCTTGTGGAATACTTTTAGCTTTAAGCTTATCAACTGGTTGTAGTTTAGTTTCAGATCATAATGCAAATTTACAACCTGAGGCTTTTGGACTCTACTCACGATAGTAGTTGG
>ADGC01000193.1_pt1 | contig 17569 bp, 18 predicted proteins | sample 268048 | NCBI WGS metagenome assembly ADGC01 (sample SAMN02954255, study PRJNA42359) | wallaby gut metagenome | biome: terrestrial; feature: wallaby; material: gut; isolation source: foregut contents of Macropus eugenii | host: Notamacropus eugenii | place: Australia
TGTCTTAGTTTTAGCGATCGACTGTTAATTCAATATTATGTTTTTGATTTTTGTTTAATTCAGGAGGATCTGACAACTCGTAATTTTCACCATCAATGCGAATTCTTGTAAAACCATCTCTTGCCAAATTTTCAAGTAATAGTTTGTATTCGCCTTTTTTGTTTCGAACAATTGGAGCTAAAACTTGTATTTTTGATTCTTCTGGTAGTTTAAAAATTTCCTCGATGATTTCTTTGGTACTTTGGGCTTTTAAAATAGTATGGTGTGTAGGGCATTGGGCATTACCTAAACGCGCATAAAGAATACGTAAGTAATCATAAATTTCTGTAATAGTGCCAACGGTAGATCGAGGATTGTGTGAAATAGACTTTTGTTCAATAGATATGGCTGGAGATAATCCTTCAATAAGTTCAACATCAGGTTTATCCATTAAATTTAAAAATTGTCGTGCATAAGCAGAAAGAGATTCCACATACTTACGTTGTCCTTCAGCATAGATGGTATCAAATGCTAAAGATGATTTGCCAGAACCTGATAATCCTGTAATAACACAAAATTTATTTTTAGGAATTTTTAGAGAAATATTTTTAAGATTATGTGTTTTGGCTCCTTTTATTTCGATAAATTCTTTCATTTATACCTCTAATATTTCTAAAAATTTTGAATACTATTGCACTTTTTTAACTATTATACACTTACATTCTTTTTTACGATAAATTGTCACAAACAAAAAAAATTTTTAGCTTAAAATTACAATCGCTAAATTTTGACTTTAGAAAATAAAAAATAATAAAAATTTAAATATTATAAAAAATAAAAATAATATAAAAAAAATATTGAAATAATAAATATATTTATTATAAAATTGCGTATGTAAAATTTTATGAGTAACTTATTAGCTTAAATTTAAGAAGTTTGATTTGTTTTATATTTAGAATTTTTTCGTGAATTATTAGGTGAATTTGATAGTATTAAAGAATAGGATAATTTTAGTTTATTGTTGATTTTGTATTGTTTAGTGATTTGAGAATTTGATTTATTATTTAATTATTATTTTTTAGTTATATTTATCGATATTATATTTTTATTTTTAATTATTAGTTGTTGTTTTTCGTGATTATATATTGTAAGGATTTAAGAAAATGGTAAGAGGCGTAAATAAGTTAACCTTAATTGGTAATACCGCAGCAGATGTTGAATTTAGAATGTTACCAAATACAAATCAATGTGTTGCATCAGTTAATATCGCAATTAACGAAAGTTATAGAGATCAACAAGGTCAACAACAAGAACGTGTTGATTTTTTCCGCTTAACTTTTTGGGGTAGACAAGCTGAAATTGCAAGAGATTATGTAAGAAAAGGTACTTTACTTTACGTTGAAGGAAAACTCCGCAATAGAAATTATGAAGATAAGCAAGGTGTAAAGCATTACTCTACTGATATTCAGGTATTAGAATTTCAAATGTTATCATCTAAGCAAAATTCTAATAACAATATGGGATATGGTGCTCAAGGTGGTTATCAACAACCTATGGGTAATCAGGGTATGAGTTATCCTGGTGGTAATCAACAATTTAATAATAACCAAAATTATAATAGATATAATAATGCCAATGCAGGTTTTAATAACCAACAGATGAATCCAAACTATGGCAATAACTATAACAACGCTAATTCTATGCCAAACAACAATGGCTTCCAAAATGGTGGGTACAATAATTCTAATATGATGAATAATGGCGCTGCTTTTAACCAAATGCAGAATGCTCAGCAACAGAATTTTAATTATAATCCACAACCTCAACAACCAAACTTTACTCAAAACAATGATAATGCAATGGGTAATGCATCAGGTTTTGTTCCAAGTCCTGCCAAAAATACTTCTCAGTATGTAAATGGTACAATGGAAAGTTCAGATTTAAATAATTCATCATTATTTGCAGGTGTTAAGACTGCTACAGAATCTGCAGAGAACAATAATTCTCAGGTAAGTTCTGCTCCTGAAAGCAAGAGTAATGATATGCCTCATGAACCAGATATGACTCAAACTCCACTTGCTTCTGATAAGGATGATTTACCTTTCTAAAATTGGACTTTAAATTTATAGAATAGCTGTAAATTTATAGATTAAAAATTAGCTATATTTATTGATAATAAGGCAATCATAAAAGGTTGCCTTATTTTCTATGTTGCGAAATATTTGCAACAAGTTCATTTCATCTTAATTTTCTATAATCAATGTAATAAAATAATATTAGTTTTAATACTTATACTATAGTAACGTCTAATATTACAGTCAAATTGTGCAATAATGCTTGTTTAAGCAAGTTTTTTACAAGTGAAATTATTGTATAATTGCTTACAATTATTGTTTTTATCATTGGAACTGTTATGGGAAATATTGTCTTAAATAACACAGTTGTTGTTGGAATTTATTCTAATGAAATTAGAATGCTTGCTGTTATTGATGGCAAGCCAATAATGAAAGTTAAGCCTTCTAATTCAACTCAAGAATGGGAAAGCGTCATTCGAGATTTATTTTTATCATCAAAACTTGGTTCCAATGTTCAAGTTCGTGTAGTTTTAGGAAATGGTTTTTATACTCAAGCATCTCTTCCTAAGAATGATAGTTTGACTGAAGAAGAGTTATATAGCGTTGCGATGTATAAAGATTTGGAACCTAATATTACAGGACAAATTTCTGATTATACATGGGATTACTATGAAGCCAAGACAGGTAAAAATTCGCCTGCCAAATTAAATTTCATTTTAGTTGAAAAGAAAATAATTGCTCAAATTTCAAATATTATTAATGAAATTGCAAAACTAGAAAGTATTACAGTTTTTGATTTGGCTGTTTCTTCTTTTATTTCAGGATACCAGATTCTAAGTATTCCTAATAGAACATTGAATGATGGGTACTTACCTCAGTTATGTATTATGCTTTACATGCCAAAGAATGCAGAAATGACATTATTGGTGTTCATAATGGTGAACTATGTTACTCAAGAGTTCTAAAGGGATATAAAGCTTTATCCTTACCAACAGATGTAGGTAATGATTTATTATTAAATAGATTAATTACAGAAATTCTTAGATTAAGTGATGACTTCTTTACTTCACAGTTAGGTTTACCTCAATTTACCAAACTTCTTTTAGCTTTGGATGTTGAATTATTACCAAACATTGCTAATGAATTATCTAGTAGTTTCATTCGTAGAATGGAAGTTATTCCGACCAAGAAATTAGATGCTCCAGTACCATCTAGTTATACAGTATGTAAAAATGATGTTGTTAATAAGATTGCTCAAACAGATATTTCTTATTTGCCGTTATTTGGGGTTTTAAACGAAGGAGACGGTTTAAAAAATGAAAAAAATTAGAATTAATCTGTATAGCTCTGAATTTAAACCTAAAAAAGTTATTTTAAGTTTGCCACAAATGATTGTAATTTGGATTGTAGTTGGCATCCTAATGATTAGTTTGGCTCTTTATTCTGTAAATAAGAGAGTAGCTCTTGAAAAAGAATATGCTGAATTAAATAATCAATTGTCAGAAAAGCAACTAATTTTATCTGAATTACAAGGTAGAGTTGATGGTCAAGTTCTTGATAAATCTTTAGAAAGAAAATTAGTAGCTTTAAAAAATACCGAAGAAACTAAACGCACATTATTAGATATTGTAAATAAAAAGAATATTCTTAAAAGTAATGGTTATGCTGGATTTTTTGAAGGTTTAGCACAAATCAATGTAAGTGGTGTGTCTGTACAAAATATAAATCTTACAGAACATTATGTTGATATCTTAGGTGTGGCAAGAGACAGTGATTTAGTTCCAAGATGGGTTGGTGAATTTAGTAAAAACGACTATTTATCCCAATTTTCATTTGGTTCAATTAGAACTTCATATGATGAAGAGAATAAACTCCATAAGTTTTCGTTAACAAAAGAAAATCCTGATGCAAAAAAAACAGAACCAGCTAATAAAAAGGATAATAATTCAGGTATTCTTGAAGATGAAGGTTCAGAAAATACTGAAGAAAATAACGAAACTAATAATGAACAATCTGTAGAAGCATCTCAGGAATAACATATGAGTATTTGGCGTGATTATAAGAAAAAAGTTGCTAGCTTAACTTTAAGAGAGAGAGTTCTCATTACATGTGTTGGTCTAGCACTATTTATATTTCCTTGTTATCTTTCTGTGTATGATACTAATGCTAGAAAAATAAAAGATTTAGAGCAAAAGATTAGCAATGTTCGTATTGATATGGATGCGGCTGATGCCGAAACCACTGCTTGGCAAATTCGTTTAACTCAGAATCCAAATGATGTGCTAAAAGAACAAATTGCAAAATATGAAGAAAGGATTGCAAGTTTAGATTCAAAAATAGGTCAAGCTACAGTCAACTTAATTGATGCAAAGGAAATGGTTACAGTATTATCTTCAGTACTTAATACTAGTTCTGCAATTAAAGTTCTTTCAATGGAATCAATGCAACCAGTTCAACTAATAAAGAAGGGCAATGCTAGCTTATATCAACATGGTATTAAAATTAAATTACGTGGTAGATATTTAGATATTTTGAATCATTTACAAAATTTAGAGAATATGAATTATAAATTTTATTGGCATTCTCTAAATTATTCAGTAGATGAATATCCTTATGCTAACGTTGAAATTGAATTATATACTTTAAGCATTAGTAAGGACTTTATTCGTGGTTAAGAAAATAATTTTTATAATCATTGCTAATGCAATTTTGATTTCAAATGCAGTAGCACAGGAACAATTTTTACGAGATCCTACAGCTCCCATTGCCAAAAGTGGAGTAGGTCATAATCTTGGAACTATTGGTGACAATGTTAAAATTCAATTGCAGGCGATATTAACGACTAATAGTATAAAAAAAGCAATTATAAATGGTAACACATATAGAGTAGGTGATGACTGTGAAGGTATGATAGTCCTACAGATCAATAAAACAAATGTGGTACTAACTAGTCTAGATGGAAAAGAAAAGACAACCATAGGACTTTTTTCTAATAAGGTAAATAACTAATGATGAATTTAAAAAAGACCTCTATTTCTTTAGTGTTAGCAGCAAGTCTTGCTACAGTTGGTTGTGTATATAATCATCATGATCCAAAAGAAGTAAAAGAAGAATTAAATAAAGCATATGCTTTAAATGATATGGACGTTCCAGAGGAGGTTCTTAATGAATTAAATCCAGATAATCCATTAGATTCTGGTATTGGTGCGATTTCAGAGAATAGAATTTCTGTGTCTGCCAACAATGTTCCTGCTGTAGAATTCTTTGGACAAATCATGATGGAAACAGGCCTTTCTATGGTAGTTCATCCTGATGTTGAAGGAACTGTTAGTTTAAATTTAGAAAATGTAACTCCAAACGAAATTTTTGATTCCTTATATAAAATATATGGCTATAAAGTAGAGAAAAAAGGAAATATTTACTACGTTTTCCCTGCTGGAGTTCATACAGAAATAATACCTTTAGATTACTTATTTATAAAGAGAGTTTCACAAACAGAATTATCTGTTGCTAATAATTCTGTTACTAGTAACAGTAACTCATCTTCAAGCTCATCATCAAATTCAAATTCTAGCTCATCTTCTAGTTCAAATAATTCAAATTCTAGATCTGGTGGTTCATCATCTTCTTCCAACAATAGTGAATATTCTGGAACAAGTGTGGTGTCTTCTTCAACAAGTGATTTTTGGACAGAACTACAAGCTAATTTGACTCAAATCCTAGGTAAAGGAGAAGGTCGCTTTGTAACAGTAAGTCCACATGCAAGTTCTATCACAGTGCGTGGTATGCCTGATGAAATTGAAGCAGTACGTAAGTATGTGAAATCTATCGAAGGCGCCGTAACAAGACAAGTTGTAATTGAAGCCAAATTACTTGAAGTTACTTTATCAGAAGATTACCAACAAGGTATTGATTGGAGCCATGTGCATAGCACTTTATCATTAAATCCTATTCAAGCTTGGGGTGGCGCTAGTGCTACTAACACAACATTTACCCAATTAGGTGGTGGTATAGCTTTAACCTTTAAAGAAAAGGGATTCCAATCTGTAATTAATCTATTACAAACTCAAGGTGATGTAAGCACTTTATCAAGTCCAAGAATAACTACTTTAAATGCGCAAAGAGCAGTTATGAAGATTGGTAATGATAGATATTTCGTAACAGGTGTTTCAACCGACAGTTCAACAACATCATCTTCTGATACTAATTTAGTAAGTTCTAACTATGATTTCTCTCCATTCTTTAGTGGGGTATCTTTAGACGTGCTACCGCAAATTAGTGCAGAAGGAAAAGTAATGTTACATATCCATCCTGCAGTAATTGAAGTTGCAGAAGATGTGAAAAAAGTGAAGAGCCAAGGTAAGGAATCAGAATATCCTTTCGCAACTTCAGAAGTTAGAGAAACAGACGTTATTGTTGAAGCAGACTCTGGAGATATTATTGTAATTGGTGGTTTGATGCGCCATGAAAAAGGTAATCTAGAATCAAAGATACCGTTACTTGGAGATATTCCTTGGTTAGGCGAATTATTTAAAAATAAAACCTATTATGATAGAAAAACTGAGTTAGTAATTTTATTAAGACCAGTTGTAGTTGGTGGTGAAACATGGAAAGAAGAAATCAAGAAATCATCTGATCTTCTTCAAAAATGGTATCCAGAAGAAAAATAATATTAGTAATTTTATAAGGTTTTACTAATGTATAAAAATTTTTTTGGATTAAAAGAATCACCTTTTGGGTTAACTCCTAATACTGCTTTATATTATGGCTTGCCTCCGCATGAGGAGGCGTTGCTTGTTTTAAAAACGGCCTTAGAAAATGGTGAAGGATTTATAAAAATTACGGGAGAAGTTGGTACTGGTAAAACCATGGTATTGCGACTCTTTATAGGTTCTTTACCAAAAGATTATGAACTTGTTTATATTCCCAATCCTGTACTTGACCCCATTGAATTAAAGTTCAGTATTGCTCGAGAACTTGCTATAGATACAAGCAACAGTAATAATATTAGTATATTGGATGAAATTAACCAAAAATTATTAGATTTATCTAAGAATGGTAAAAAAGTAGTATTAGTAATTGATGAAGCTCAAGGACTAATGGATGAAACATTAGAAACCATTAGATTATTAGGTAATTTAGAAACAGAACGCTCTAAGTTATTGCAAATTGTACTTTTTGGGCAACCTGAATTAGATGAAAAACTTTCCAAAAAAGAGTTTAGACAATTAAGACAAAGAATTTCTTTCTCCTATTCATTGAGACCACTAAATTTTAATGAAACCAGAGCTTATTTAAATTATAGAATGACAGCTGCAGGTTATAAAGGAAAAGAATTATTTTCTAGTTCTGTGTCAAAAACAATATTTAAATCTAGTTATGGCATCCCTAGAATTATAAACATTTTAGCGCATAAATGTTTGGTTTTAGCTTATGGATATGGAGTCTATAATATTTCCAACAAAATAGTTAAAGATGCAATTAAGGATACAGAAGCAGCGTCGCAACAATCAACAAATATTTCTAATGTTATTTTAATATTTGCAATTGTGGTGTTAGTTGCTCTTATTGTGGCGCTTTTATATTATTAGACGGTTATGATATATGAGTATTATTAATAAAGCTTTATCTGAATTAGATAAAAGAAATACACAATCACAATATGGCAAATATGAACCGCCGAAGTCTAAGTCAATGCTATCAATGCGTGCGGTTTTATATAGTGTTGTTGCTTTGCTTGCAATTGTATTAGTAAGTGTTTCTATATATAAATTTGCCTTTGTGGAAAAGAACAAATCTAATCCACAACCAATACTCGCATCTAATGAAATTGTTGATAATAACCCAAATGTAAAAGAACAACAAAATCAGCAACAATTAAATAAAGAACAAAGTAATAATGAAGTAGTCGTAGTTGCTAGTAATAATCAAGTTTCATCACAAGAAACTGAAGTTAGTAATCAAAAAGAAAAAGTGGTTTTAGCATCAAATGTAACTGCGTTAGATAATTCAAACTTAACAAAAACAGAATCAATAGATTTAACTAAAAATCAAAAGGTTCAAGAATTAAAGCCAAGTGTTGTTAAAACCTCAAATTTAACAAAAAACAATGGTTCAATTAAAACTGATTCTCGTTCAGTGGCAACAACCACTACAAAAGAAATAACTAATAATTCAATAAATAGTGAATCTTCTTTTGATAATGATGAATATGCTCAAGTAGATTATGATGATAATTACAATAATTTTGAAGTAGTAGAACCAAAGCAAAATTCTTATATGACTATTTCAAAGAAAACTTTATCAAAAACAGAGCAACTTGACTTATACCAAAAAGAAGCTCAAACAGCTTTAGTTAAAGGTGATATGGATTTAGTTATTTCGTCATATAACAAGATTTTAAGTTTACAACCAAACAATAATGATATTAGAGCAAAACTTGCTAGCTTTTATTATGGCAATAACAAGAAAATGGAAGCAATTAAGGTTTTAGATAGAGGTTTAATTGTTTCTCCATATCATTATGATTTTAGATTATTTTTAGCTAGAATCTATGTCAGCATGAACCAAAAAGCAAATGCGATTAAGATTTTAGAAAAAGCAACCCCTCCTGTAAAACAGAATGTTGATTACTATGCAACCCTTGCAAATTTAGCAAGAGAAGAAAAAGATTATAAAGTTGCGGAAAAAGCTTATTTAAAACTTATTACATTAAATGATTCTGATGGTAAATGGTATTTAGGGTTAGCTTTAACTCAAGAACAACGTAATAAGAAAAATGAAGCACTTGTTTCATATAAAAAGGCACAAAGTCTTGTTTTAAGCAAAGCTTCTAGAGACTTTGTGCAAAAAAGAATAAGAGTATTGGAGACAAAGTAATGACAGATAATGGACAAAGAAGACTACGTATTGGTGACGTACTAGTTGAATCTGGAATTATAACCAATAGCGATTTAGAGAAAGCTTTAAATTATTCTCGAGAAATGAATTTAAAGTTAGGGCAAGCGGTGATTGGTTTAGGCCTTGCTACAGAAGCAGATATTTGTGTGGCATTGGGTAGACAATTACGTATGTCTGTATTTACAGATTTATCTAAAATAAATATTGATGCTTCTGTGGTACAACTTATCCCTGAAAATGTGGCACGTTCAAAACGTGTAATGTCAGTTGCTAAATCTACAGATAATGAAACTGGAAAAACTAAGATTACAGTTCTTATTGCGGACCCATTAGATTATCCAACTCGAGATGATATTATCGATAGATTGGATCCTGCAGAAGTTGAATTTATTATTGCTCCAGAAACTGAGATTATTCGTTACGAATCTCAGTTATATCGTAATACTGAAAATATTGCTAAATATGCGAATCAGTTATCAAGTGAAGTTACTAAATCAGACTTTGATATTGTAGGTAATGGTTTTGGGGTTGATGATGGTGGTGATATCGCGGTTGTTAATCTCTTAAGATCTGTGTTTGAAGATGCGGTTAAATTGTCTGCTTCAGATATTCATATTGAACCTGATGAAAAAGTATTACGTATAAGACAACGTATTGATGGAAATTTAACAGAACAAGTTTTAAATAATGTATCTATAGCTCCTGCAATTTCTTTAAGAATTAAATTAATGGCAGGATTAGATATTTCTGAAAAGAGATTACCTCAAGATGGTAGATTCCCTATAGTGGTTTCTGGTAAAAAAATTGATGTGCGTGTGTCTACACTACCAACAAGCTATGGTGAATCATTGGTAATGCGTATCTTGAACCAATCAAATGGCTTACTATCATTAGATAGTACTGGTATGCCAGAAGATATGTTAAAAAGATTTAGAATTCAGTTACATCGCCCGCATGGTATGATTTTAGTTACTGGGCCTACAGGTTCTGGTAAAACAACAACTTTATATGGCGCATTAAATGAATTAAATCAACCTCAAGTAAAGATTATAACTGCAGAAGATCCGGTTGAATATCGTTTACCAAGAATTACCCAAGTACAGATAAATGCCAAAATTGGATTAGATTTTGCGTCAGTGTTACGTTCAACTTTAAGACAGGACCCTGATATTATATTAGTAGGGGAAATGCGTGACCAAGAGACCTCTGAAATTGGTTTACGTGGTTCTATGACTGGTCACTTAGTGCTTTCTACATTACACACTAACGATGCCATCTCAAGTACTCTCAGACTTATGGATATGGGGGCTCCAGGTTACTTAGTAGCAGGGGCGTTAAGAGCTGTTCTTGCACAACGCTTAGTACGCAGAGTTTGTCCAAAATGTGGTGGAACTTGTGATCCAGATCCTTCACAATTAAATTACCTTGAAGATGCTTTAGGCATTCCAATGGAAGAATTGAAACAACAAAAATTTTATGCAGGTAATGGCGGAAATGGTTGTCAGTACTGTAACTTTACAGGTTATAAGGGACGTGTTGGGGTATTCGAATTATTAGTTCTTGATAATGAAATGATGGATGCATTGCGTAGGAATGATAATGAATCATTTGCTCATATTGCACGCAATAGCAAAGATTATCAGCCACTTGCAATGATGGCATATAAATATGCAATTCAAGGTATCACATCAATTGAAGAAGTAATGCGTGTTGCGGAGATTAATAAATAATGCCTAAATTTAAATATAAGGCTAAAAGAAATTCTACTCAATACGAAAATGGAATTCTCGAAGCCGGTTCATCTCGTGAAGCAATTGAAGAGTTAGTTAGACAAGGATTAACTCCAATTAGTATCGAAGAAAGTAATGGCGGTATTGAGTTAGCAATATTCAAAAATTGGCATGAATTCTTCGAAAAAAAAGTTGGTTTAACAGAGCTAATAGTTTTTTGTCGTCAAATGTATTCATTAACAAAGGCTGGGGTGCCTTTGATTAAAGCAATTGCAGGTCTAGCAGAATCAGCAGAACATAAAGGCTTAAAAAAATCATTAGTTAAAATGAATAGAGATTTATCAGGTGGTAAATCTTTAACAATGTCTTTACAGGAACAAAATAAGATATTTAGTAACTTATTTGTATCCATGGTAAATGTTGGTGAAAATACTGGTAGACTTGAAGATGTTTTTAGACAACTGGCTGAATATTATTCTTTAGAATATGAAACTAGAAAAAGAATTGTTAGCGCTATGCGTTATCCAATTTTAGTATTATTGTTTATTGTAGCTGCTATTGTTATTTTAAATATTTTTGTAATTCCAGTTTTTAGTAGCATGTTTGCAAAGTTTGGGGTTGATTTACCTATAACTACAAGAATACTTATTGGTTCATCTAATTTCTTCTTAAAATATTGGCCTGCATTAGCTGTTGTTGCTGTTGTTACGCCAATTCTCATTAAATGGGCTCTTACAAAGAAAAAGTTTCGTTTAATATGGGATAGATATAAATTAAAAATACCTGTTTTAGGAAGTATACTGAATCGTTCATTACTAAGTAGATTTTGTCGTAGCTTCTCTTTGATGTTACAAGCTGGGGTTCCTTTGAATGTTAGTTTAACATTGGTAGCTGACGCGATAGATAATATGTACTTAAAAGAAAAAGTTTTAGCGATGCGAAAATCTATCGAACAAGGTAATGCTTTATCCATTTGTGCTACTCAAAGTAATATGTTTACTCCATTAGTATTACAAATGTTTGCAGTAGGTGACGAAACAGGTCGAGTTGATGAGTTACTTATTGAAGCTGCCGATTATTATGAACGTGAAGTAGATTATGATTTGAAGTCATTAACTTCAAAGATTGAACCACTACTTTTAGTAGTTGTGGCTTTAATGGTTGGTTTATTAGCTTTAGGTATCTTTACTCCAATGTGGGATATGTATGGAGCAATGCAAGGTAAATAACAATAAGGTTAAATATCAATGAATAACAATCATATCTATAGTAAGAATGATAGATTATTAAAAATATTTAATTTTGTATTAGCTATTAGCATCATAATAGTTATTAGTACTTACTTTGTAGGTAAATTTATTATGCCACAGAGTGATAAAACTATTGCTCTTGCAGTGAAAACAATTGCTAAAAATTTTTCAGATAGATCGCAAATTGTGCATAGCATTTGGACTTCTGAACATCGTAAAAAATTATTTATGCCTAAATGGGTGAAAATGTACGATGAAAATGCTATGAATAAATTAGGTTTAAAAAGTGAAAAATTTATCTTTATTATGTCATCAACAGGATGGCCCAAAGATATTATAGGAATTGAAAATTATAAAAATGAATGTGAAAGGTTGTGGATTGGTTTACTTGCTAAAGAATTAAGTATTTCTTATGAAACTGTTAAAGCAAGTAGAAAAATTGATGAAAATTTATGCATTTATAGCCTTGATGAAGTAAGTTTTAGTTATAATTATGAAGATGGTGAAATTAAATTTTTAGAGTAAATTATAAAAAAACATTTTACTATAAAAATTTGATACACAAATTCCCCTAACTCATAAATAAATTCGGGAAATTACGATGAATAAGAAAAATAAAGGTTTTACTTTAATAGAATTAATAATAGTAATTGTTATTCTTGGTATTTTAGCTGCTACAGCTTTACCTCGTTTTTTAGACGTGACAGAAGAAGCTAAGAAGGCGAGCGTAGAAGGAGTTAGTGGTAATTTCGCAACAGGTATACTTCTTGTAAGAGCTCAATGGGAAGCTAAAGGTAGACAAAAAGTAGAAGATATCAACAGTATTCGTTACGATGGGGTAAGATTTTATTTAACAACTCCAACTGTTGATAGAATAGAAGATGGTTCTATGAGCCCTGGCTACCCATTCTATGCAGAATCTGCAACAAGTGCTGCTTCTACCTCTCATTTAACCGCATCAAGAAGCTATGATCCACTAGGAGATGCTAATAGTTGTTTAAACATTTGGGAAAGAATGTTACAAAATCCACCAAAAGCAACTACAAGCATTAGTGATTTAACTAGTGGAGACTATAAGTACTTCATTTCTCATTCTACAGGTAATGCTAATGGTGGTAGTATTGGCACATACGGTATTTGTCACTATTACTTAGTATTATCTTTAGCTAGAAGTGATAATGGTGCATACAGTAACCCTCAAAATGTTACCAATAAGTATATGAGTTTTACTTATATTCCTGCATTAGGTTTAGTAACTCCACATATCAATTCATCTGATGAGTAATAATTAGAGTTTTATTTTGAAAAGAGTTTCCTCTAATATAAAAGGTTTTACATTAGTAGAACTAGTAATAACGATGGTTATACTTGGTGTTTTGGCAACAAGTGGGGTGAATCTTATTTTGCCCGATAAGCAAGAACATTTAGATGTATGTAGAGAAATGTCCTTATCTTTAAGGGCTGTTCAAAACACCAATATGAATGAAGGTTATGAAGTAAACTCTTTTTTTAAAATTGTAAAACAATCTAATGCTATAGTATTTGGAACTTGTTCTGCTCTTAATTATAGTGATTGCGCAAGCAATATCACAGATTCATCAAATTGGAATTCTGTAACTACTTCTCAAAATGTAACTACAAATGTAGCTAGCACTAACCAAACTATTAGATTTAATAGTTTAGGTCAACTAATTGAAAACAATAGTAATCAACAAAGAACTGCTAATATTTCTATTGTAATATCCTCGTCTTCTGGTGAATGTTCTATCTCTATCAATAGGGAAGGAGGCATTTCATGGTCTCTATAAGCAAGAATAAAGGTTTTACTCTTATAGAAATAGTAATAGGTATGTTACTTATGAGTTTAGTGGTGGTTGGTTTTGCAACCCCTTTTATGTCTTTAGTTAGACCATCTACAGATCCTGTTTTTGAAGTTAAAGCTTCAATTCTTGCTAATACTATTATTCATCAATTACAAAAGGTAGGTTTTGACCAAAATTCTGAATTAGATGGTGGTTTGTGTCGCTGTGATGAAAAAGTTTCTTTATCATTACTAGATGATGCTGCTATAGAAATATGCAAAGAAAATAAATGCACAGATGTTGATGATTATGGACCTGATGGAGATTCTGAAAGAAGTACTTCATCGATTGATAGTTTAAATGATGTGGATGATTTTGATACCTTAAAGTTATGTCAAAATAATACTTATTTAACAAATAAAAATTTTTGTTCTAAAACTGTTGATGCGATTTGTAATGTTTCAGATAACGCTGCTTGCGTATCAGCACAATTTTTAGTGGAAGATGATTTTAAAACTTCTGTAGCTCTCACGAAGTTAGGAGCTTTATATGATTCTGGATTTGAGAATTTCTGGGTAAAAATAGAAGTAACACCATATAAATTAGCCAAGAATACCACATTTAATCATACTGATTTTGATATTACATTAAAGAAAATAAATATTTCTATTGTGTTACCGAATTCAGAAAAAGTTACTTTTGAACAATTTAGAGGAAATTACTAATGTCAAAAAATCATTCTAAATTGTTATATAAATCAGGTTTCTCATTAATTGAGTTAGTAGTTTGTATTGTTATTCTAGGCATTGTTTCTACCATGTCTTTTGCGATGATTCAAAAAGGTACTGATATATATATTGGTACAACTACTCGTACAGAACTCGCATTTGCAGGGCGTTTTTTAAATTTGAGATTGTCTCGAGAATTTGAAAGTGCATTGCCTTACAGTTTTACTATTGCTAATGATTTTAAAGGTTTAACTTTTATCAGACCAATTAGTCTTTTTAGAATTCAAAATTTTTCTAAAAATAAGAATAATTCAAAATATACAATTAAGGCTTTAATCTCTGAACTACAACTTGATAATTTAAATGTAAGTAAGAATGATTGCAAGGTTGTTCAAGGGGTAAGCAATTATAAATATTCAATCGCATATTTTAATCAAGGTGATTCTTTTAAATTTGTTTCTGACGTTAACCTTAATATAGATTCTGATAATAAAATTGTAAGTTTTGAAGTTGACGATTTAGATATTATTTATAATCTTTCAGCTAATAATAGAATTTATCTATTAGATAGTTGTAGTAAAAGAGGATTCGAATTCCAAAATAATGTTTTAAATTATCAAGCCTATAATTTTGATACAGGAAATAAGATAGGTAATGCTATTAATTTGATAGATAAGTCTATTACTGTAAAAAATGTCACTTTTAGTGGTAGTGGTAACCATGTTACAACTGGTTTATTATTACTAAAACTTGATGAATCTGTACCTTTAAGTTTTTATACTGAGGTAAGAAATGCTCCATAAGAAAAAAAATTCCGGTTATATGATTTTAACTGCGATATTTATAATTATTACTTTTTCAATTTTCTTATCTGTTTTGGTAAAAATTTTAGGAGATTCAAAACAGGTTAATGTTAATTCTGTATTTGCAGATCGGGCAGAAAATCTAGCAATTAGTGGTAAAGAGTTGGCACTTGCTCAGTTATTTGAACTATCAAAAGAAAGTTCAAAAAAATCGAGTTTGTGGAAAAATTTAGAACCTACCTTAAAAGAACCACAAAATAATAAAGAATATACTATATTAACTTGTAACAATAGTAATACTGCTCCATTTTGTGATAATGCAAGATGCAAGATAGATAAGGTTACTATCACTCCTCGTATTACCTCAAATGATGATGAAATATTGAATATAGATACTCCAATTGTTTATGAAATAGTTTCAAAAGCAATATGTAATGTGCCCAATATTGAAAACGCAAATGATAATAGTGTTCGCATATCTAAGATCGCTACGGCTACAGTAACTGATGTTAGATGGCATAATTTGAGTGGTTTATAACGCAAATAATTTTGACTAGATTTATATTTTTAATAATTGTGATTTATTACATATTTATTGATTATGATATAATCATGCCGAAATTAGTTTTTATTAAATTTTACTAATTAGAATGTAGCAAGATAGTTTTGGATTTTTAAAAATATGTTTAAGAAACTTAGAGGTTTATTCTCTAATGATTTGTCTATTGATTTAGGCACAGCAAATACTCTCATATATGTAAAAAATCAGGGTATAGTATTAAATGAACCATCAGTAGTCGCTGTTCGTAATGATAGACAAAGAGGTCGTGGTGCAGCTGCTATTGCTGTAGGTAAAGCAGCAAAACAAATGCTAGGTAAAGCTCCTGAAAATATCAGCGTAGTAAGACCAATGAAGGATGGTGTTATTGCTGATTGTCGTTATACAGAAAGAATGCTTGAAGAATTTATGCGCATAATTTCTTCAAAGACTAATCGTTTATGGGGAATTATTAAAGCTTCTCCTCGTGTATTAGTTTGTGTACCTTGTGGTTCTACTCCTGTTGAAAGAAATGCTATTAGAAATTCTGTAAAAAATTCTGGTGCTCGTGAAGTTTTCTTAATCACTGAACCTATGGCAGCAGCAATTGGTGCTGAACTTCCTGTAACAGAAGCATACGGTTCAATGGTTGTTGATATCGGTGGTGGTACCACAGAAGTTGCAATATTGGCGCTTGGAGGTATAGTTTATTCTTCATCAGTAAGAGTTGGTGGCGATAGTTTTGACCAAGCTATAGTTTCATATGTACGTGAACATCATAAATTAGAAATTGGTGAAATCACTGCAGAAAGAATTAAAATTGAAATTGGTTGTGCTATTGAAGATGAAGAACCTAAATCTTTAGAAATCAGAGGTCAAAGTCTTTTAGAACAAGCTCCTCGTTCAATCACTATTACTTCTGTAGAAGTTCAAGAAGCTTTACAAGCTCCAATTAAGCGTGTTGTTGATGCTGTTAAAGAAGCTTTAAATAATGCTCCTCCTGAATTATCTGCTGATATCTCTGATAAGGGTATGGTTATCACTGGTGGTGGTGCTTTATTACGTAATATTGATAAAGTAATAGCAGAACAAACTAAGGTTCGTGTTTCAATTGGTCAAGATCCTTTAACTTGCGTAGCAAGAGGCGGTGGACAGGCTTTAGAGATGTACGATACCAAAGGTATTTCTCTTTTTGATTAAAATGATGTTTTAATCTTTATTACCCACATCAAAATTAGATTAATAATCTATGTAAGATGTGGGTTTATATTTTTTTTTGTGTCAGTAGTAAAACATTGGAATAGCACGTAATGAGTGAAAAATTTGGTATTTCTGGATTAACTTCTAATGCTAGATTTGTATTAGTAAGCATACTATCTTTAATCTTGATAGTGTGTGATTCTCATTTTAATCTATTTAAAGATGTTCGTTATTATATTGAAAGTGTAATGAGTCCTTTGTTTTATTTAGCAGATACACCAAGCTCTGTGGCTTACAAAGTTGGTGAAAGATTTGTTTCATATAATGATTTATTAAATGAAAACAAATTTTTAAAACAACAAATTTCAGAAATGCGTACCGAGCTTTTAAGATTTGATAGTTTAGTTGAAGAAAATGAACAACTAAAAAAATTAAACAATTCAGATGGCAATACATATATGCGTATTGGTGCTGAAGTGCTAAGAGTTGACACTAATCCTTTTTCTTTAAATGTAATTATAAATCGCGGTGAAAAGGATGGGGTTTATGAAGGTCAACCTGTAA
>ADGC01000562.1_pt1 | contig 17303 bp, 15 predicted proteins | sample 268048 | NCBI WGS metagenome assembly ADGC01 (sample SAMN02954255, study PRJNA42359) | wallaby gut metagenome | biome: terrestrial; feature: wallaby; material: gut; isolation source: foregut contents of Macropus eugenii | host: Notamacropus eugenii | place: Australia
TGCGTTATACTGAAGCAAGATTATCTAAATTTTCAGAAGTATTATTATCTGATTTAAAATTAAACTGTACCACTTATGTTCCTAATTTTGATGGTACTTTACAAGAACCTGCTTATTTACCTGCAAGATTACCGCATATTTTATTAAATGGAACTATGGGTATTGCTGTAGGTATGGCAACTAATATACCGCCACATAATGTAAGAGAAGTAGCAGATGCTTGCTGTCATTTGTTAGAAAATAATGATGCTTCAGTTTTAGATTTATTAAATTATGTAAAAGGTCCTGATTATCCTACAGATGCTGAAATTATAAATTCAAAGGAAGAACTTCAAAAGTTATATGAAACAGGTCATGGTTCTATCAGAATGCGTGCTGTATATGAAGTAGTTCAAGGTGAAATTATAATTACTGCTTTACCATACCAAGTTTCAGGTTCAAATGTAGTAATGACTATTGCTGAACTAATGAATGCTAAGAAGTTACCATTAGTATCTGATGTTAGAGATGAAACTAGTGATAAGTGTAAGATTGTAATTGTGCCACGTTCTAATAGAGTGGACCCTGACAAATTAATGTTACATTTATTTGCTGTTCCTAAATTAGATTTAGAAAAAACATATTCAATTAATATGAATATTTTGGGATTAGATGGAAATCCTGCTGTAAAGAATCTTAAACAAATCCTAAATGAATGGCTAACTTTTAGAAAAGATACCGTTAGAGCTAGAATAAATAGCAGAATAGATAAGATAAATTCTCGCTTACATTTATTAGAAGGTTTATTTACTGTATTTTTAAATATTGATGAAGTTATCTATATCATTAGAAATTCAGATGAAGCTAAAAAAGAATTAATTGCAAGATTTAATCTTACAGATATTCAAGCCGAATATATTTTAGAAACTAAATTAAGACAATTAGCGCGTTTATCTGAAATTAAATTAAAAGAAGAAAAAGACGAATTAGAGAAAGAAAAAGAACATTTAAGTTCTTTCTTAAATTCAGCTACCAAATTCAAGAATCTCTTAAAGAAAGAAATTAAAGAAGATGCCTTAAAATATGGTGATGACCGTCGTACTCCAATAGTTGAACGTGTTGAAGCACAAATTATTTCAGAAAAAGAAATGACTCCTAGTGAACCTATGACAGTTATTTTATCTAAAATGGGTTGGGTTCGTGCTGCCAAAGGTCACACTACAGAAGCCGCAACATTGTCATATAAAACAGGTGATGGCTATTTAGCTAGTTGCTTTAGTCGTTCCAATATGTCTGTAACCTTTATGTCTAACTTAGGGGTTGCATATAGTGTGGACGTTAATCAATTACCTTCTGCAAGAAGTCAAGGTGAACCTTTAACAGGTAAACTTTCTATGTCACAAGGTGAAACCATTGAAACAGTATTCTGTGGTAATGAAGAAGATTATTATTTAATTTCTACAGATGCAGGTTACGGTTTTATCATCCAATATAAAGATTTAGTGTCAAGAACTGCCAAAGGTAAAAATATAGTAAATCTCTCAGAAGGTGCAAAAATAAATGTACCGCAAAGAATTAGTAATCTTGATGAAGATTATTGTTTAGTGATTACTAATACTGGAAGAATGTTAATATTCCCTGTAAATGAACTTCCTAAATTATCTCGTGGTAAAGGTAATAAGATGATCTCTATTCCTGGAGATAAAGTAGTAACAAGAGAAGAGTATGTAATACAAATTGCTATTTTAGGTATGGAAGATTCTGTTGTAATTTATGCAGGTAAGAGAACTATTACTTCAACTTTAAAGAATTTAGATACTTATATATCATCTAGAGGACGCAGAGGGGTGAAATTACCTCGTCCATTGCAACGCGTTACAGATTTACAGGTTAATCGTGTTGAAGCTGTAATAGCAACAGATAAACAACAATAAAGAACAATTATAAATTTGGAATTATAGAATGATTTTTTTATTTAGAATGATATTGATATTTTTTATGTCAATTATATGGTTAATTGTGGGACTCATATTATGTTGTTGTCGTCCAAAACATAAAGCAAACCTATATTATTTAACTCAAATGTTACGTTTAGTACAATGGGTAATTGGGATAAAAGTAACATATCGTTTTAAAGGTAATTTGCGTGAACAGATGCCTGCTGTATTTGTGGGTAACCATCAAACCAATTGGGATATTGTTACAATGGCGAATATTCCACAACCTGGAATGGTATGTGTTGGAAAAAAAAGCTTAATTTATGCGCCAATTTTTGGGATTCTTTTTTATTTATCAGGAAATATCCTTATTGATAGAGAAAACAAAAAGAAAACTGGTAGTGAATTCTTAAAAGTTGTAAATAAAATTAAAAATGATAAGACTTCAGTTTGGATGTTCCCTGAAGGACATCGTTCTAAAGGCCAAGGAATGCTACCTTTTAAATCTGGTGCAATCCGTACTGCTGCATTAGCAGGAGTGCCTATTATTCCTTTTGTTATTTCTTCTTATCAAGGTCAATTAAATTTAAATCGTTGGAACAATGGTGAAGTAATTATTGAAATGCTTGATCCTATTTCTTATAACGATCTTCCAAAAAGCGAATATAAGCAGGCAACCAATGATTTACGTGATCTAATGATTAGTAAAATAAAAGAATTAGATAAAGAAGTTAAGAGACCAGAAGGTTCAGTGGTTCCTAACTACGATAACTAATCTATAAGAGATTATATTGATTTTAAAAATGGTTCACTACATGTGTAGTGAACCATTTTTATTTTAAGCTTGAAGTTTAAAGTTTAGTGCTGTAACCAAAGAAAAACATTTTTAAAATCTAATTTAGAGTTTTCAGAAAAATGTTATTTTAAAGATTCAAGAATTTGAGAAATTTCATTAGGAATATTTTTAAAATCTTTAATTAAAACTACTTTGTGTTTACTAGTTTCCCCTTTTTGAATTTCTACATTACTTTTAGCTGTTTTAAAAATTTTACCTAAGTATTTTTGAATATAGGCATTAGCTTTACCATCAATAGGAGGAGCTGTGATAGTAATTTTTATTTCTTCTCCTATAAGTCCCACAATTGCATCTTTAGATGATTTTGGGGTTACCACGATATAAAGGGTAATGTTGTTATTTTCAATTTTTATGGGATTCATCGAGAATAAATCCTTGAGGTTTTTACTGAAAAAATAAATGTTTATACAAGATTTAAAGCATTTTTTTATTTAGAAAAATCCGACAATCTTTTCTAATAAAACTTGTAGTGCCATAGGCATTACATAAGTATCAAGCATTGATAAAGCAAAGAAAGCTATTAAAAATGCCAAAGAAATACCACCTATAGGAGGAATTAACTTTTCAAAAGGATTTAATATTGGGGATACTAATTTATTAAAAAACATAGCCCAATAACGTAAAGATACAATCCAACTTAAAATTGCTTCTATAACCATTAAATAGAAAAATAATTTTATTATAGACCATAGAGTAAAGAACAAATTTATGATTGAAATAGGGATAATATCATTTGTGGTAACTCCACCATTAAGTTCCCAAAAAATGAATGGAACGATTATTCCTAAAATAATAGTCCAAAATATTGCACCATAACAAATATTCTTCTTATTTGGGGCAAATGGGGCAGATAAAATTAATAATGGTCTAGTTATTTGAGAAACAGCTTTGCACGCAGGATTAAACGCATCACAACCTGTGTATTGCATTAAAAATCTTAAAAAGAAAATACAAGATGGAATAAAGCAAAGAAATAAATAAAGCTGATTCATGTTTTTCCTAATATAAATTAGATTGCATATGATCTTATGTAAGTGTTCTTAATACATTATATTATATTTAATATCGATATTATCTTATTTTTTAATAAAGCTTAAAATGTAATTATCAAATAAAATAACATTATTTTGCAAATAATTTGCAAAATATGTGTACTTGTATACGTGTTAATAAATAAATATGTGTATAATAAAATATTATTTTGTAAATATTTTGCAGAATGAGTGAATTATTATGTTGTTAGATTTTAGAGTAAAAAATTATAAATCGTTTGTTGAAGATACTGTTTTTACAATGGAGGCAGCCCCTAAACAAAAAGGTCTAGATTACAGTCTAAGTGAATTCAAATTAAAGAGACAAAAAATTAAAGTACTTAGTTCTTCTGTAATCTATGGACCTAATGCGTCAGGAAAAACAAATATAATTGGAGCAATGGATTCATTTCGTTCTATTGTTTCTCGTGGCAATATACGTAATGCAGAACAATATGGTTCACCTAATCCTGCATCAGAAATGTTGGAACTTATTCCTAATAATACTTTAAAAGAACCTCATCCTGTTTTATTTGGAGTAACGTTTATAGAGCAAGATCTTCTAATAAAATATGAATTAGTTATAGATTTAGGAAGATTTCAAGAAGAGTCTTATAAAAGAAAAATTTTAAAAGAGCAATTAGCAATTAATAATTCAATTATTTTCAATAGAGAAGAAAAATTAAATATTCAGAATTTAGATATTATTAAGGAATATTTGTATGATTCTTTTGATAATGAATCTATCAGCGCATTAGCTAATAATAGACTTAATGAAGAAGAGCTGTTTTTAACAAATGGATTTAAATTATTTTATTCTCAGAATATTGTAAAAATTATTACAGATTGGTTTATTAATAAATTCATGGTGATTTGCAAAGCAGATTCCTTACAATTGATAAAAAGATTTGCAGATCCTCAAAAACCAACAGTATATGTGGAAAATACTTTAAATAAGGCTGCAAAAATTTTTGGCATTAATTCAAATGCTATAGGTTATGAAGTTGTTGAAGATGGTTCTAGTGCGAAATTATGTTCCATTTTTAAAGGACAAAATAATAGGAATTTTTCCACAATGGCAGCCGAACTTTTTGAATCGTATGGAACGATTAGATTTATTACTATTTTTCCATTGGTGTTAAAGGCTATCCAAACAGGCAGTACTTTGATTGTTGATGAATTTGATGCTTCTATTCATCCAATGGCTTTAATGAATATAATAAATATATTTCATAATGATGAAATTAACATTCATCATGCGCAACTCATTTTTAATACCCATAATCCGTTTTTTTTGAATTCTAATTTATTTCGTAGGGATGAAATAAAGTTTGTGGAAAGAGATGATGATAGTCATTTAAGTATTCTATATGCCTTATCAGATTTTGGTACTACAGGAGATAAGGGGGTTAGAAAGCATGATGATTACATGAAACATTATTTTGTTAGTGAATATGGAGCGATTAAAGACATAGATTTTACTCCAATCTTTGAAGATATTCTAAATAATGAAAAGGATTTGAAAATTGATTAAAAGAAAATCCACAAAGAAGTTTTATTTTTCAGTGGAAGGTGAAACTGAAAAATGGTATCTAGAATGGTTGAAAGATAAAATAAATAAAAGTAATGAAGCTACCTATTTGGTAAATTTTGATATATCTGTGCAAAAAAATCCTTTAAAAAGAGTAAAATCTCTTACTATAACCAATAAAACGGAGATATGGCATTTATCCGATTATGAAAGCGATGAAGACATGCATGTAAAGATGTTTTCTGAAACAATGGATAATATGAAAAAAGCAGAGAATTTAGGTAAAAATATTAAGTATAAGTTTGGTTATACCAATTTAACCTTTGATCTTTGGATTATATTACATAAAACAAAATGTACAACTCAATTCAGTGATCGTAAACAATATATAAAGACAATAAATAAAGCTTATTGTGAAAAATTTGAAGATATGCATCAATTTAAACATGAAGATAATTTTAAGGAATGTTTAGATCAACTTTCACTAGAGAACGTAAAAACGGCAATAATTAATGCCAAAGATATAATGCAAGATAATAAGAGTCTATATAGTTTACAATCTTATAAAGGATTCGATTTTTATAGAGAAAATCCTTCATTAGCAATTCATGAAATTATTGAAAAAATTATGAGAGAATGTAAATTACTATAATCCTTTTATAAAGAAAAAATTATCTTTATCGATTTCTTTTCATTTCGGTATTTGAATATGTGGTATTAGCAAACGTTTCTAATACCACAAAACAAAATAGATGTTTTTTAAAATTGTTTACTCATTTCTTCTGCTCGAGCTTTACAGGCATCCAAAGCCTTTGAAACGATATCATTTAAATTTGAATTATTAAATACTTGTAAGGCTTCATATGTGGTGCCACCTTTGGATGTTACAGCTGCTCTTAATTCAGAAATTGTTTTATTTTGATTATTGATAACCATTTGACTTGAACCAATTGCAACCTGTTCTACAATTGCTCTTGCTTCTGGTTCTGAAAAACCTAATTCTAAAGCTTTGTTTACTAAGCATTCCATGAATAAAAAGAAATAAGCTGGAGCACTACCTGATAATGCAGTGATATCATTGATAGCATTTTCTGTTTTTACCCATGAAGTTTTACCACAACTTTTTAGTAAAGAATCTGCAAATTCAATATTTGATGATGTAGTTTCGTTTGATGCAAATAATCCTGACATACCGTAACCAATTAAACATGGAGTATTAGGCATTACACGTATAACTTCTTTGGCGTGTCCCATAAGTTCTTGAATTCTGTTAACAGTAATACCTGCCATAACAGAGATGATTAGTTTGTTTGAAAAATCAGAATTTGTTTGATTTACTTCAGCTACCGCATCTTTAAACATCTGTGGTTTTACAGCTAAAACTATTACATCTGCAGATTTCATTATTTCAATATTTGATGTGCTAGTATTTATGCCATATTTTTCTTTTAAAGCTGCAACCTTTTCAGCATGTGGGGTTGAGACATAAATTAAATCTTTAGGGTAATTTGCCTTTATTAAACCACTAATTAGGCTTTGAGCCATATTGCCACCGCCAATAAATGCGATTTTTTTGTTATTCATTATATTTTCTCCAAAAAATATTTAATAAAATGTAAAAAAAATGTTAAATTATCATATATGTTTGCTGTAGTCTCTTGCTCCAAAAATAGCAGTTCCTATTCTAACCATTGTACTACCTGCAGAAATTGCTTCTTGCATATCATTTGTCATTCCCATTGAAAGTTGGGTGATATCGGGATATTTAAAGGATAGCTCGTTCTTAAGGTTTTGAAGTGCTTGAAATTGAGCAGTAATTTTTGAAGTATCTGTAGTATCTTCAGCTATACCCATTAAACCTATAATTTTTAGCATTGGGCATTTTTCGGTAATTTGAGCGATAAGCTCAGGAGTATCTGATATTGAAACTCCTGATTTTTGTGCTTCATTGCTGATGTTTACTTGAATCATAATCTCTACTGTTCCAAGTTCTTGAGGACGTTGATTATTGATTCTTTCGGCAATTTTTAAACGGTCGATGCTTTGTATAACATCAAAATGTTCGGCAATTAGTTTAGTTTTATTGGATTGGCAAGGGCCAATGAAATGCCATTTGATATCATTGTATCCCATTGCTTTTAATTGTTTTATTTTATCACAAGCTTCAACTGCGTATGATTCGCCAAATTGTCTTTGTCCTTCTTCATAAGCTTCGATAATTTGGGATATAGGTTTTGTTTTACTAACAGCTAGAAGTGATACACTTTCTTGTGGGCGTTTTACATTTGTAGCAAATTTTTTAATTTGTTCTTTAATTTGTTTGATGTTTTCAGAAATGTTACTCATAATTGAATGACCACGTTTTAAAATATTACAGAATTTTATTTCTATTATTACATAGGAGCCAGTTAATAGATGGATATTCTAGATTTACTATTGTACGGTGTAAAGAATAATGCATCAGATTTACACCTTTCTGCAGGTGTTCCACCAATGATTCGTGTTGATGGTGACATGCGCAAGTTAATGGTTAGTGACAAGATCAGCATGGAAGTTCATCCAATGGAACCTCTTGATAAGAGTACAATCCATAATCTTGTTTATGATATCATGAATGACTTCCAAAGAAAGGAATTTGAAGAAAACTTAGAATGTGACTTCTCTTTTGATGTTCCAAATCTAGCTCGTTTCCGTGTTAACGTATTTAACCAAGACCGTGGTATGGCGGTAGTATTCAGAACAATTCCTTCAAAGGTATTAACATTACAAGACTTAGATTGTCCTCCAATCTTCCAACAGATCGCAAGTTATCCGCGTGGTTTAGTACTTGTTACAGGTCCTACAGGTTCTGGTAAGTCTACAACTCTTGCTGCGATGATTGACTATGTTAACGATTCTCAACACAGCCATATTTTAACAATCGAAGACCCAATCGAATTCGTTCACCAAAATAAAAACTGTTTGATTAACCAACGTGAAGTTCACCGTGATACATTATCATTTAATAATGCGCTTCGTTCTGCATTGCGTGAAGACCCGGATATCATCCTAGTAGGGGAACTTCGTGACTTGGAAACAATTCGTTTAGCATTAACTGCAGCTGAAACAGGTCACTTAGTATTTGGTACATTGCACACTAACTCTGCAGCAAAGACTATCGACCGTATCATTGACGTATTCCCAGGTGCTGAAAAGGGCATGGTTCGTTCAATGTTATCAGAATCTTTAAGAGCTGTAATTTCACAGACTCTTTTAAAGAGAATTGGTGGCGGACGAGTTGCTGCTCACGAAATTATGATTGGTACTCCAGCGATTAGAAACTTAATTCGTGAAGATAAGATTGCTCAGATGTACTCTATGCTCCAAACAGGTGCTAATGTAGGTATGAAAACATTGGACTCTGACTTAAAGAGCTTGGTTCAAAGAGGCATTGTTAGTCTTGAAGAAGCTAAATCTAAAGCTAAAGACCCTACAACTATTATTTAATTTATTAAAGGAATTGTATGTTAGCAGAAAGTTTAAAGATAGATAAGTATCTTGCTTTTATGAATGAAAATAAAGCATCAGACTTATTCTTGACTGTTGACTTAGAGCCAGCTGTTAAATTAGACGGTCACTTAACTCCAATTGAACCTGGCAAGTTAACTTATGAACAAGTTTATGAATTTGTTTATGAAACAATGTCAGATCGTCCAGATCTTTGGAAACAATACAACGAAGAAAAAGAAGCAAACTTTGCGATTTATCGACCTGAATATGGTAGATACCGTGTGAGTGCTTTTTGGCAGTTAAATAATCCTGGCGTAGTATTCCGTCGTATCGTAGAAAAGATTCCTACCCCTGATGATTTACATTTACCACCATCATTTACAAGATGGGTAATGCAAGACCGTGGTTTGCTACTTTTCGTAGGGGCAACAGGTGCTGGTAAATCAACAACTCAGGCTGCGATGATTGGTCATAGAAACTTGAATTCAGACGGTCACATTTTAACAATCGAAGACCCGATCGAATATGTACACCATCATCAACGTTCTATTATTACTCAACGTGAAGTTGGTACTGATACTGAAAGCTTTGATGCTGCGTTAAAATCTGCATTGCGTCAGGCTCCTGACGTAATCCTAATCGGGGAAATTCGTTCTCGTGAAACAATGGAATTTGCTTTAAGTTTCGCAGAAACAGGTCACTTAGTATTAGCTACACTCCACGCTAATAACGCAAACCAAGCAATTGACCGTATTTTGCACTTAGTACCAGAATCAAGTCAACGTCAAATGCTATTCGACTTATCAGTTAACTTAAAGGCTATTATTGCTCAGCAGTTGATTGAAACTACAACAGGTGGTAGACGTGCTGCGTTCGATATTCTTGTGAATACTCCAACAGTTGCTGACTGTTTACAAAAGAATGAATTATTTAAGTTAAAGGAAATCATGCAGAAGTCTTCAGAAGCAGGTATGATTACCTTCGACCGTTGTTTATTCGAATTATATCAACAAGGTGTTATCACTTATCACAATGCATTACAGTATGCTGACTCTGAAAACGAAGTTCGCTTAATGATCAAGCTTGCTGGTGGTGTTCGTGAAAACGATGAATTCTCTAATGTTATTTTTGAATAATAACAATAGAAGTAATAATTATTTATAGCTTAAAAAGCTCCAATAAAATGTATTGGAGCTTTTTTTATATGTTAGTAAAGAAATAAACAAATAAAGTAAATTATAAGAAAAACACCAATATAAAAAGCAAAAAATTATTTTTTGCAATAATTTTAAATGATAATCTTTATTGTTTTTGATTCTTGATTTACAATAATAGTTCTTTAATTAGTTAGACTGTATTTAAAAATTTATATTTGTCGCAATCTATGAGACAAAATAATAAGGTGTTAAAGGAAATATTATATGTTTAAGATTGATCCTGAAGTTTGTACTGGTTGTGGTAATTGTGAAGATTGCTGTCCATGCGGAGCTATCCACAAAGACGATAGCGGTGAAAAATGTGTTATTGACCGTGAACTTTGTGCAGAATGTGGTTCTTGCGTTGATGAATGTCCATTCGCTGCAATTGCAGAAGTTGAAGATGAAGAATAATACGTAATTATTTTTCATCAGAACAAAAGCTCGATTAGATTGAAAATATCTAATCGAGTTTTTGTTTATAAGTCATATAGTTTTAATTGTTTTGAGTTGGTTAAAAGTAGATTTTAAAGCGATGCTTTATAATAAATAAAGTTTTTACTTTAATACTATAAAATGTCATTATTTTTGATTTACTTGATTACTAAATACTTTAGGTCCTTTTAATGCTAAATAAAAAAACAATTTTTGTGCATATTATTTTATTTATGTTGTTAATAGTTTCAGCATTAAAATTTGGGGATCTTTATTTAGAAAATTCACAGTTAATAAATCTATTGGTTAACATCATTGATATTATTTCCACTTCTCAAGATAGCTTTTATCTTTTTTTAGAAAATGAATTTTGGGAAAAACATCTTACTTCTGAAAATTTACTTACTTATTCCATTTTAGAATTACGTTTACCTAGAATTTTAATGAGTTTTTGGATTGGTGGTATTCTTGCTATTTCTGGATGTGTATTTCAGAGGGTCTTTCAAAACTCTTTAGTATCTCCTGATATTTTAGGGGTATCTTTAGGCTCGGCTTTAGGAGGATTATTAGCTATTGCATTAACTAATAGTTTAAATTATGGCATGCTAGGCGCTATTATCGGTGGTGCTTTAGCAACTCTAATTGCGGTAGTTATTTCATATTCTCTAAACTTTAAAGGTGCACTTAGTAGATTTATTTTAATAATTGTAGGTATTTTAGTAAGTTCTTTCTTTGCTTCTGCAATAAATTTGTGGAAATACTTTAGTAGTGATGACAATGTACTTCGTGGTATTTCATACTTAATGATGGGAAGTTTTAGTGCGGTAACTTTTGAAAGTTTACTCATATTAGTGGCAGTAACTTTTCCTATATTACTTTTTATCTTTATTAGTAAAAATTTTTTAGAATTATTATTATTACCAATTGAAATATTAGAAACCCAAGGTATCAAAGTTAGACAATGGTCTTTTATTTTGCTGTTTATAGCTAGTATTTTAATAAGCCCATCAGTGGCGACAGTGGGAGTTATAGGTTGGATTTCTTTAGTTATACCCAATGTGATTAGATATTTTGCGGTAAAGAAAATAAATTTAATTTTATATTACAATTTTATATTTGGTGGTGCGAGTTTATTATTAGCAGATACTCTTGCAAGAACCATGATTCAAGTTGAAATACCTATAGGAGTGTTAACAGGAATAATGGGAGTGCCTATTTTTATATTCCTAATTTTTAAGGATTTAAAAAGAATAAATTAAAATAAATAGAATAATAAAAAACAAAATCTTGTGGATAACTTTCTTTTATATTGTTGTTAATTATTGAATTTAAATTATGTTTGTAGATAAAGCTGTAACCTTAAAAATTACTGATATTTGTAATTTTACAGGAGTAAAAGGTGAATTTTGTATAGAATCATCTTCTCTTAACGTGTTGATAGGGGCTAATGGTTCTGGCAAATCTACCTTATTAAAAACTATCTTAGGAATTCAAAATCAAGGTAGTGCAGAAATAAAAATAGTTACAGACAAAGAACAAATACTATCAAAAACAGACATCACTAGTTTAATATCTTACGTGCCACAATTTTTATCAGTTGATGATTCTATACTTGTAAAGGATTTTATAAACTTAGGTTCTAAACGTTCAATATTTAATATTTTTAATAAAAGCGATACAGTTCAAAAGCAACAGTTATTTGATGAAGTTGTTGCTATTTTAGAAATCAAAAATTTATTATCAAAAGATATTCAATATTTAAGTGGTGGGGAACTAGCTCTAGTAAATCTTGCTCGAGCTTTAATGCAAGATACGCCTTTTATTTTTATTGATGAAGGAGATGCTTCTTTAGATTTAGGTAAAAAACTAAAATATTATAATATTTTAAATAAGCTTGTAACTGAAAATAAAAAAGGAATCGTACTTATTAGTCATAATTTACAAAATTTGTTTTTAAAAGTAAAAAAATTAAAATTATGGGCTATAAACGAGAATAAAGAACTGTTTCAATTACAACAAAAAGATTTAACATCAGAAGTCTTTTCAAGAATATATGCGAGTGATATTGCTTTAAAGATTATAGATGATTGCTTAATAATTGAATAATAACAAAAATGGAATTGTGTGGACCACAATTCCATTTTTATTTCGTATATAAATCTAATAAAGAATAATATTTACTTTACGATTTTTCATTTATTTTTCAAAAGGACTTAAAATAGTAGGTTTCTTATCAGTAGGTGCTTCTAAATGATCAATGTTATAGTGTAAACCTACAGAATTTTTGCGGTTCATAGAACATTTAACAATTAACTCTGCTACTTGAAGTAAGTTTCTTAATTCTAATAAATTCTTTGATACTCTAAAGTTAGAATAGAATTCTTGAACTTCATCCTTTAATAAGTTGATACGGTGTAAAGCTCTTTCTAAACGCTTATCTGTTCTTACGATACCAACGTAATCCCACATGGTAAGTCTTAATTCATGCCAATTGTGTTGAATTATTACTTCTTCGTCGGCATTAGTTACTTGGCTTTCATCCCATGTTGGTAAATCAGGAATGTTTGAGACTAATGGAAGACGAGCAATAATATCTTTTGCAGCAGCATGTCCGTAAACCACACATTCTAAGAGTGAATTTGATGCTAAACGGTTGGCACCATGTAGACCTGTATATGAAACTTCACCAATAGCGTATAAGTTATCGATATCTGTTCTGCCATGATTATCTACCATTACACCACCGCATGTGAAGTGAGCAGCAGGAACAATAGGGATTGGTTGTTTGGTGATATCAAGTCCAATCTTTAAACATCTTTCATAGATTGTTGGGAAGTGCTTGGTGATAAATTCAGGAGATTTATGACTAATGTCTAAGAACATGCAGTCCACACCTAACTTCTTCATTTCATGGTCAATTGCTCTAGCTACGATATCTCTTGGAGCTAATTCTCCACGTTCGTCATAATCAGGCATAAATCTAGTGCCATTAGGTCTCTTTAATAAAGCGCCTTCACCACGTAAAGCTTCTGTTAATAAGAAGTTACGGTCGTTTTGATTATAAAGGGTAGTTGGATGGAATTGATTAAATTCCATATTTGCAACACGGCATCCTGCACGCCATGCCATAGCAATACCATCTCCAGATGATACTTCTGGATTACAAGTGTATTGATAAACTTTAGATGCGCCACCAGTGCATAATGCAGTAAATTTAGCTTTAATGGTTTCTACACAATCGTCATTATTGTTATAAACGTATGCACCTAGAACTCTGTTTCCAGCTATTCCTAATTTGCGTGTAGTGATTAAATCAATCGCATGATAATTGGTAAGAATTTCAATGTTTGGATTAGCAAGAGCAACTTTATTTAATGTTTCTTGAATAGTGTGACCTGTATGGTCAGCTGCATGGAAAATTCTTCTATGAGAGTGACCACCTTCACGGTGTAGATGGTAAGGAGATTGTTCCTTGGTGTAGGCTTCTTCTTTTTCATCGAATGGTACACCTTGTTCAATTAACCAAGCAATACTGTCGTGAGCATTTTTTAGTGTAAATTCTACTGCAGATTCGTCACAAATTCCGGCGCCTGCTATTAAGGTGTCTCTTACGTGTTCTGCAACAGAGTCATGGTCATCTTCTGTATTATAAACAGCTGCTATACCACCTTGAGCGTAGTTTGTAGAACCTGCTCCTATTTGGGCTTTGGAAAGAACTATAATTTTTCTATCATCTTTTGCCAAACTAATTGCTAAAGATAATCCTGCAGCACCACTGCCTATTACTAAGACATCACACTCATGAATTTTTGTATTCTTACTCATTTCTTCTCTCCATTTAGTATTTCTATTTTATTCCTTTGTGTAATTTTATGCGTGTTATTTTTATAGAAATACATAATGCATATGAAAAATGAAGCTAAAATTAGCTTCATTTACTTACTTTTTCTGACTAATCTTGTTGGTGATTAAACATGTGTCCCATTCTAAATTCTTTAGTATCGAGATATCCTGTATTGAATTTATTTCTACCAACTTCTAGGGCAATTCTGTTTTTTACTTCAATGCCAAACTTTTCTATTTCATGAATTTTGGTTGGATTATTGGTTAAAAGATTGATTTGTTTTACACCTAGGGCTTTAAATATTTCAGCGCAGATTTCATATCTTCTTGCGTCACTAGGTAAACCTAATCTTAAGTTTGCGTCAACAGTATCTAAGCCTTGATCTTGAAGATTATAAGCCTTGATTTTATTAAATAAACCGATGCCTCTACCTTCTTGTCTAATATATAAAATAACGCCTGTTTTATTCTCTGCTATTTGACGCATAGCGGCTTCTAATTGAAAACCACAATCGCATTTTAAGCTAAATAAAGTGTCACCTGTTAAGCATTCAGAGTGAATTCTTGCTAAAACAGGAGAATCGGAATTTTTTAAATCCCCCATAAAAATAGCTGCATGCTCTCTTAGTAGATTATCTTTAAAGGATACAATATTAAATGTTCCAAAAGGAGTTGGTAATTTGGCAGCAGGAGACTGTTCAATTATAGTTGGAGTAATTTTTTTCTCTAGACTTTCGGCATCATTTAGAACAGTGTTATTCATTATTTTTTATTCCGTTTAAATCTATTGTTATTTAATATTTCAAATTATATTGTAAATTTATGATGATTATTAGTTTTTATTAAAAATTAAGTAATATTTTTTTAGTAACAATATTAGTTGCTACTAGTTTTTTTATATTTTCAAAGCTTGAAGCACATTTTCATATTGTAAACAAAAAATAAGTTTATGAAAATTCATAAACCTATTTTTTGTAATTGTATTATTTTTTCAAATAATAAAGATGCTTAGATGTGTTAGTTAGAAGACATTTGTTTTATCTTTGTATTGGTTGCATCAAGACATTGTGTGTAATCAGGAATCTGCTCCGCATATATCTTTTTTAACATTAAATTGCCTTCTGATGTTTTGGCAAAATTGTTTAATTTTTCACACATCTTGTTAATGTTTTCCAAAACTGAAATATCTGAGGAAATGTTTAGTTGTTCCTGACTATATTCGTAAGATTCCATTAACATAGGCATTATATTGCTATCAATACTATGGGCAATGGTATATTTTGATTTAGCTAATTCCCAATTTTTAAATTCGATAATAGGATTAAACCAAATAGATTTTGGAGTAATTTGGATTTTTTCTAATGCAACGTTAGTAAGTTTATTAAAAATTGTGGTGTTAGGAAGATAAGTTTTAGCTTCCAAATCTTGCATTTTTTGTAATTTTTCTTTTGAAACTTCAGTAGTATTTTGATTAAGACGATAGAATTCATTTTCTAAAGATTTTAAAGAAAATACTCCAAAAACAATCACTACAAGTCCAAGTAAATATGCGCATATAATGTTTTTAGCTAAAAATGTAGATTTTACCTTTTTGGTGTCATAGTTCTTAAAATGTTGGTATAAAAATCCCAAAGACAATGCAAAAGCAAAAATATTGGTATAGTTTGTAAAAATATTTGGTAGTAAGAAAAATCCCCAAACATAAGGGAAAAGTAATCCCAAAGTTAATGTTTTATCAATTTTTGGTTGGTTAAACATAACTTTTATTACTAGTATTAACATGGTCATTACTGCAATAAATGCAAATAATCCATATTCCAAGATTGCTACTTGAAAAGCTGTAAAAGCATGAGCAAATTTGTCTGTATTAGTAATAAAAATTTGAGCTGAAGTGTTTAAACCTACACCAAACCATAAATTGTTTTCACTAATAAAATTTAAGAAATTCTTATAGGTATCAAGGTAAAAAGGCCCACGTAGTAAAACAAAAAATCCTAAAAATATAGTTATAATAAAACTTATGGAAATTATTTTGTTAATAACTATGAAATACTTGTTTAAATTTAATGTGTTTTCTTCTGATGTTAGATTTTGTTTTACTATTCTTAAATTATTAGAATGCATTTTACAAAAACATAGTATACAAATGAATAAGGCAAAACTTAAAAAACTATGATAATTATGTATTTGTAAAACAGCTAGAATAGTGAATGCAATAATTAAAATACAATGGACTAGATTTTTAAAGCTCGTTTTTATAACATTTGCGTAACTTGCCAATAATGCTAAATTTAATGTAGTTAATAGAAGTATCTCAAATCCTGTTTGAGTCTTTATTAAATCTATATTGGCTTGATTGATAATTTCAGGTTCAATAAAATTCTGAGATTGAAATGAAATACATAATTTTATGCCAAGAGCAGTTAATGCCAAAATTTTAAAATATTGTAAAAATTTAGGTGATAACTCTATATTTAGAATAGCTATAATTAAAATTAAAGAACAGATTGGTAGCGCAAAATACGATAATGTAAAAGAACTATAGTTTATAAATTCAATGATATTAGGTATTGCAAAAGCACCAATAACAATCCCAAATAGTAATTTCTCTTTTATGTTATTAAATTGCTTTTTGAGCACAATGTTCATTAAGCCAATTATTGTAATTAGCCCCATAGTGATAACTACTATTTGATTATTTAATGTAAACGTTAAAGATTCAATAGATAAATTATTACCAATTTGTAAGCCTATACACAAGAATAATGTGCAAATTAGACCAAATGTAATAGTTAATGTTTTGTTCATTTTTATAATATTATTTTATAATTAAAAATTATAGGATATGATGATAGGTATAAATATTATTTGTTTAGTTTTATATGATATTTATGCCAAAATGTATTGTCAATTTTTATAAAGATAAAATAATTTTTTAAAGAATTAGATATTCGTCTAAAAAAATTAAGATTTATAAAATTATATAAAATAAAAATGAACTAATTT
>ADGC01001156.1_pt1 | contig 17297 bp, 15 predicted proteins | sample 268048 | NCBI WGS metagenome assembly ADGC01 (sample SAMN02954255, study PRJNA42359) | wallaby gut metagenome | biome: terrestrial; feature: wallaby; material: gut; isolation source: foregut contents of Macropus eugenii | host: Notamacropus eugenii | place: Australia
TTAGAGAAGGTAATAGATACAGAAAAATGTTAAACTTATTATCAAAGAAATTTTACAACAACAGCTTGTAATCAAATATGGACCACAGATGTTTCAGAGTTTCATATTGCTGCAGGTAAGTTATACTTATCTCCTATAATGGATATGCATAATCGTGAAATAGTGTCATTTAACATATCAAAAAGTCCTAACTTTAATCAAACGTTAGACATGCTAAAACAAGCTTTTAATCAGTATAGTAATCTTGAAAATTTAGTATTCCATTCAGATCAAGGATGGCAATATCAAATGCAACGGTACCATTCTGAATTAAAAGCAAAAGGCATAAAACAATCAATGTCTAGGAAAGGAAATTGTTTAGATAATTCACCAATGGAAAATTTCTTTGGAAAAATGAAGAATGAAATGTTTTATGGCCATGAAAAAGAATTTAAATCTTTAGAAGAATTACAAATCGCCATGATAGAATATATTCATTATTATAATAATGAAAGAATTACAACAAAATTAAAAGGATTAACTCCTGTAGCTTACAGAAATCAATCCTTTAACTGTTTTTTATGTAGTTAAAATTTGGTCCAAAAAATTGGGTTCACTACAAAAGGGCTCTTTTTTTTACTATAAAAATGAGATAAAGCCATTTTATAAAATTCTTATAATTTAATAATTTAAATTATCATATCTTTATAAAAACATAATAAAATTTGTTATAAATTGTTAATATTTTTGGAGTGTTTTTATGAAAGTTCTTCCTAAATATATATATAATCAAGTTCAAGTAAATAAAATATCTTTAAAATTCTTAAATTCTTTAAATTTAAATAAAAAAATTCATTTTATTAAAATTGCTATATCAAAATATCTTCATATTCGAATTAGTAAAAATAAAGCCAATTATTCTGCAGATTATATATTTAGAAAAGTTGTAAATAACAAAAGCATTTACCATAATCTTGGCTCTATTTGGATGGTAAAGTTAAAAGAAGCCATTCTAATATCAGAAAGAAAACTTTTAGAATATGATGATTTAAATAGTTTAATATTTTCAATTTCAAAAGGGGATGGAACTATTATATGTAAAACTTCAAAATCTATTTTTCAATCTAAAATTGAAAAATTAGATGCAATAAAAATTGCGAATAAAAAACAAACAAAATTATCTGAAAAAACTGAAAAAAAAATTTTAGAAGAAAAATTAGCCAAAAATGATGAATTAACAAATATTACAAGTAATTCAATAAGTAGTAACTTAGATACAAATACCAAATTCTACCAATATACTCGAGTTAATTTATCAAATTCAGATAGAAGTAAAACATATTCTTATTCATTTAGACAAAATAATTACAAAATAATAGATTTTAATATTAAATTTTTTAAAGACCAAAGAACTCATTGTTTTAATGGTTTACATTTTTCTTTAAATTTAGATAAAAATAAGTCTTTAGCAACCCACAATACTATTTACATAGACTCATTACAAAATTAACAGAAAGTTATAACTATAAAGCAACTACTAGAAGCCTATTCTATTAGTAGAAATTTAAAACCCAATACTATAAAAGCTTATGATACTGCTATTAATTGCACATGTAACAAATTACTAGAATTTTCTATTTCAGAAATTAACATAAATAATATTAATAAAAACTTTTCAATGAATACCATAATTCAGTATTTAACTATTTTAAATACCTTATTTGTTTATGCTAAAAACAGAAAATATGTAACAGAAAATCATTTTGAACATTACAGAGATTTATATGTTCCTTTAGCCCCTAAACATCGTGCAGCTCTTGATTGTGAATATTTTGATTCAATAGAAAATGCAGAAAAACAAGTAGGCATATTTTTAGGAGAAATTTATCAAACATCAAAAGATATTAATTATTTTTTATTATTTTTTGTACATATGATACTTGGTACTAGACTTTCTGAAACAGTTAGAGTTATCAAAAATTTTAAGTCAGAATTAAATAAAAATAGTTCCAATATAGAATATGTAAAAATCTCAATAAAGGGTACTAAAAAAGGACAAGAAGATAATTTCAGAATTCCTATTTGTGCTTCTTTAAAACAAATTTTAATAAAAATTCATGAAAAATTTGTTAAATATAGTGATGAATATTTAAAGAAAGTTCTAGCAGATTGTATTCCCAAAACATATAGAAAAAAAATCACATGCCATGGAAGTAGAGCAATATTTCGTACTGTGATTGAATTATATAATCCTACTAAATATGATTTGATAATTAGAGAATTTTATTTAGGGCATATAAACTTTTCTGCAGTTCAAAAAGCTTATATCAGAACTGATTATTTAAATGAAAGAAACGAAATTCAAGAATGGTATATTTCTTGGATAAAACAAGGTATAAAAAAATATTTTAGCAATGACATCTCTTGGGTAAAACAAAAAGGGAAAACTTAAAAAGTTTCCCCTTTTATTACTAATAAATTAGTTTAAATAAAAATAAAATCTCTATTACCACCAAGCTTCAACTTGTGTACCAACAGTAATTTGGTAGTTGTGCTTGTCGTCGTTCTTGTTCTTGTAACCAACAGACCAACCTTCAGAGAATTGTTTACCGTTTAAGTAAGAAACATAGAAACGAATTGCAGGACGAGTCCAGAAACCCTTACCTGGAGTAAATTGTTGAGCTAAAGTAACCTTGTATGCATCAGGATCTTTTGCTGTTGTATCAGAAGCAACCCAACCATTAGTTTTTTGCTTAGAATAGCCTAATTCTAAAGTTGTACGAGTGAATTCAGTCCACTTATATTCTGGACGTAATACGATAGAATATGCCCAACCAGAACGAGTTGTAGTCCAAGCATTGTCACCGTGTTTCTTTTCACTGTTTAAGTGAGACCAAATTAAGCTATAGCCTAAACCAAAATTACCTGCGTCTAAAGTACCCCAATCGATTAAACGGAAACCTTGTACGTTTGTATCTGGAGTATAGTTATCACCTGCATGGTTACCGATATTGCCAATATAAGCAAAACCATTTGTACCATATTGAACAACAAAGTGATTCATTACAGCAACGTCATCACCACCAAATGAAGAACCTAAATCTAAAGTAACTAAAGCACCAGAATTTGCTCTATTTGCTCTATTGTTGCCTTTTGATTCAGCATCTTTCTTTTGTTGATCAGAAATGAATGGAAGACCGTAGATTACAGAAGCATCTAAGTTACCAATTGGACCTAATGGAATAGCATTCCAACGAGCATCAATCTTGTATACATTGCGGTTATAATTTGTAGTACCATCGTTAGCCCACTTGATAACTGCAAAGTTTAAGTTACCTAAACCTACATCAATGTTTTCAATACCAGTACCGTGACCAGAGTTGTTTAAGTAGTATAAGTCAAGGATGTGGATATCTTTACGTTGATAGAAACGCTTACCTGCCCAAATAGAGTAGCCTGAGTCTGTATCATACTTAGCATAAACTTCACGTAATGATAAACGTTGACCATCCCATGGATTATTGTCAGCAACAGTTAAACCTTGCCATGAGTTACCTTGTAAATCACGGTTACCTTCAGTTGTACCGTAAGCTAATAAAGTGTTAACAGTCCACTTGTTGTTAGCTTTGTTGTAAACTTCTTGAGAAAGAGCGATTTCAGCGTAAGTATCGCATTCATCAGCTAAACGACCAACAATGTGACCATTGTTACCGTTACCTAAGCAGTAAACTTCGCCACCTTGAGTATTTAATTGAGCTCCAGAACGGAAGTAACCGTGAAAATCAACAGCAGAAGCTGTTACTGAGCCTAAAGCTAAAGCAACAGCAGCAGAAATAGGAAGCCAATTTGCCTTCATAATAATTTCCTTCTTAATCCTTGTTCTTAATTTTGACTATAAAAATCAAAATGTCGGATTATGTTATATTTTAGGAAATATAAAAATTAGCAAAAAATATCAAATGTTGATATTTGAAATGGCTATATATATTTTAGTAAGTCTTTATGATTTTATATTTTTATTTAGAAATATTTTCTAAAAGATGTTTAATGTATAGTAGTTGTTCCGTTATTGGCAAATGTAGAAATTGTTCATCTGATATAGTTGCAGTTTTGTTTGGTGTTTTTTCTAAAGTTCTTGTATGGTGGCTAGTTGCTTTGTTTTGTTCATCTGCTGAAATGTTAGAGATTGTTGTAAAACCGCCTTCACTACTTAATGCATCTTGCATTTCTTTAAATAATAACTCTTCTTGGGTAAGTTGTTTTTCTTGGTTTTTATTAGTTAAAGATTGAGTAGTGTTGTTACTAATTGACGCTTTTTCTGAAGAGCTTGTTTGGTTTATAAGCTTGTGAGTGTTTTTCCAATTAGTAACACCTTTTATTATTGTTGGTAGTGGTAAAGGTGCTTTTAATCTAAACTTTACAAGTGCAGTGGTTGGGGTTTTTCCAGCTTTTGATAAATTTTCACAAATTTCATAAATTTCTTGAATACTATTATTAGTGTTATTCATATATATCCTTTTTTAGTTAAGTAATTTATGTTACAGAAATTATTTTACTTTGTTCATAATAAAGAGTAAAACATGATAAATTTAAAAATATGTTTTTAAAGTAAATTGTTGTTACAATGTCATTCAAATAGAAGGACTGTTTTTATAATGCATTTTAAATGCATGGTTAGGATGTTCATATGTACGAATCAAATGTAGTAAATATTTTAAAAGTTTTGAATGAATTAGAAGTGGAATTAAAAGAATTAGGATATTGGACTGAAGAAAGACCAAGTGCTGAAGCTTTTCAAAGTACTACTCCGTTTTTTTTAGATACAATGAAATTACATACTTGGCTTCAATTTGTTTTAATTGAACGTTTTAGAGCAATTGTAGAAGAAGGAAAATATTTACCTACAAACTTATCAATATTTCCATATGCTTTTGAATTTTATAAAGATGAAAAAGATCGTCACATGAAACTTCTAAAGTTAATTCATAAGCTTGATTCTTATTTTAAATAAATAAACCTCTCAATGTATAAATAAAAACGTACTTTAATTGATTTATTAAAGTACGTTTTTTAATCTTAAAGTAAAACCTGAAATTTTTGCTTCAAATTAAGCTTCTTCGGTAGGAGCATCAGCGGCATTTTTTACAACAGAAGCAACGCCGTTTAAGCAATTTTCTTTGGTAACATAGCCTTCGCTAACTGCAATAATTTGACCGTTCTTAGCTGTAAGATTAAAGCGGAATTCACCTTTTTTATCCTTGAATACTTGGAATTTAGGATTGTTTTGTTTTTCAACATTTTCTACAGTTTGATCTTCAATTTTTGCAACTGCAGAGTTTGTTTTTACACTTTCAATACCATTTAAGCATGCTGCTTTTGTAGTGTAAACTTCAGATGTTGCAATAACTTGACCATTAGTAGCTTTAAGATCAAACTTAATGCCTGTTTTTACTTCTTTAATAACAAATTTTCCCATCTTTAAATCCTCATTTTTTGAACTTAAAACTTGATAATGATATTGGTGTTTTGTCTAAGTATTGTTGTTTGGAAATTTTTATAAAATACTCACATGAGAAATCAAGGCAAGACTCTTGTCTATTCCATTCTAAAAATATTAAAACAACATTTACTACGATTTCTTTATAAAATAATTGTAAACTAAAGTTATGCTTATTTTTTTATCTTTAAATAGGAAAAATTGTTTATTGAGATGAAAATCACTACTTCCATTAAAAAGTAATATGAAACAAATATTTTAATTTTTAGAACTTTTAAAAGTAAAAGAAATAGCAATGATTTGTTGTTAACTTATTTAGCATGATTTCTTGTTATTTTTTTTTGTGTTGTTTGGAAGTAGCTAAATACTGTTTTAACGATATTTTGTATTATAAAAGACCTTATGTTGGCTTAAAAAGATTGGAGTATATGTTGATACTTCAAATTTTTATATATAAAGAAGTCTTTAATCATAATAATTGGATTTTAGTGTTTTATAATTCACATAATGGGTAATTTGTATTTTTAGTATTAACTAATAATTACATAATTTGCATAATAAATTTTTTTAAGGCTATTTATTAGCATAAAATTCTATATTCAATATAAATTTGTATTACTTAAGTAAATAACAATGAGTGTTCAAGACGTTTTAAACAGATTTAAATTTTTAAATAATGTTTCCATTGGTACGCCTGTTTTAGTTCTTGCCTGTTTAGGAATGGTGGCATTGCCGATGCCTTCATTCTTACTTGATATGTTTTTTACTTTTAATATAACTTTATCAATGATTGTGCTTTTTGTAACTATTTACTCAAAGCGTCCAATGGATTTTGCTTCATTCCCAACTGTACTTCTTGTTGCAACAATTTTAAGATTATCATTGAATGTGGCTTCAACCCGTGTGATTTTAGTTAATGGTCACGGTGGTGGTTCTGCTGCAGGACATGTGATTGAATCTTTCAGTGAAGTGGTAATGGGGGGCAACTTTGTTGTTGGCTTAATTGTATTCTCAATATTGGTTATTATAAATTTCGTAGTAGTAACCAAAGGTGCTGGACGTATTTCAGAAGTTACTGCTCGTTTTACCTTGGATGCTATGCCTGGTAAACAAATGTCTATTGACGCCGATTTAAATGCAGGCTTAATTACTCAAGAACAAGCTAAAGCAAGACGTGCTGAAGTTACTCAAGAATCAGATTTCTATGGTTCTATGGACGGTGCTAGTAAGTTCGTAAAAGGTGACGCTATAGCTGGTATCCTTATTATGTTTATAAACGTAATAGGGGGAATGTTTGTTGGCGTGGTACAACATGACCTTCCTGCTGTTGAAGCTGCTGATATCTACACAAAGTTAACAGTAGGTGATGGCTTGGTTGCTCAGATTCCATCTCTTTTGTTATCTGTGGCTACTGCTATTATTGTAACCAGACAAAATTCTTCCCAAGATATGGGAAAAGTTGTTATTGGACAGATTTTTAAAGATCATCGTTCTTTAATTGTGGCTGCGGTTATTCTTGGCATCATGGGGATAACTCCTGGAATGCCACATCTAGCTTTCTTATTTTTGGCATCGATATCAGGTGGTGTTGCATATTACTTGAAGAGAAAGGATAGTCAAAAAGCAGAAGGCGACGATACTGTATTAAATGCTGACGGCAAACCTAATGATGCTCAAGCGCCAAATCCTGAAAATAAAGAATTATCTTGGGATGATGTGGCTAGTGTTGATGTGCTTGGATTGGAAGTTGGTTATCGCTTGATTCCTCTTGTTGATATTGGTCAAAATGGCGAACTATTAAATAGAGTAAAAGGGGTCCGCAAAAAGATTTCTCAAGAACTTGGCTTTTTAATTCCGCCTGTGCATATTAGAGATAATTTAGATTTATCTCCAAATAGTTATCGCATTACTATGATGGGGGTGAATTTTGGGGAAGCTGATGTTTTTCCTGATAAGACTATGGCTATTAATCCTGGTCAAGTATTTGGTCAAATAAATGGAACTCAAACTAAAGATCCTGCTTTTGGTTTAGATGCAGTATGGATTGAAAAGAGTGAAGCTGATATGGCTTTAGGATATGGGTATACGGTGGTAGATTCAGCGACAGTTATTGCAACCCATTTAAGCCAAATAATTTCACAACATGCGGCAACATTGATTGGTCAAGAAGAAGTTCAGAAGTTATTGGATAAGATGTCTGTAAGTCAACCAAAACTTGTGGAAAACTTAGTTCCAGGAATTATTAGTTTAAGCGGAATTGTTAAGGTTTTACAAAACTTACTTAATGATGGGGTGCCTATCAGAGATATGCGCACAATTTTACAAACCTTATCTGAGTATGGACCAAAGAGTCAAGATCCCGAAGTTTTAACTGCGGCGTGTCGTATTGGTTTACGTCGATTAATTATTCAAGATATTGTAGGTGGTGGTGATGTTATACCTGTTATTACATTATCACGTGATTTGGAATCTATTTTGCATAAGTCTTTACAATCTGGCGGAGCTGATGGCGCTGGAATTGAACCAGGACTTGCTGAACGAATGCAAAAATCATTAGCAGATGCTACAAATAAATTAGAAATGGATGGTCAACCTGCTATTTTATTGACATCGGGATTATTACGTACGACATTGGCTAGATTTGTAAAGAACACAATTCCAGGACTTCGAGTGTTATCTTATCAAGAAATTCCTGATGATAAGCAAATAAAGATTGTTAGTGCTGTTGGACAATAGAGGTAATAAATGAATTTAAAGCGTTTTTTTGCTAAAGATATGCGTACAGCAATGGCTCAAATTAAAGAAGAATTAGGGTCAGATGCTATCATTATGTCTAGCAAAAAAGTAGATGGTGGAATAGAAATTGTCGCAGCTATTGATTATAAAGTTGAAGATTCTAATTCAATAAAGAATGGAAATGGGGCTGATGATGCGCCAATTTTTCCTGAAAATTCAGGCACAAATAATAGTGATGATGACGAATATGGTGCTAATAATGTCAGTATTTCGTCTCAAGGCGCGTCAAAATCTAGTCGTTCAAGCTTAAAAAGTGACAAATATTCGTCAATTTCAAGTGAAAATAAACAAGAAAAGTTTGCAGACTCTTTAGCAGCTCTTTTAATGCGTCAAAATCAAGATAATAAAACAACTTCAGAAAGTACTAACACTTATACAAGAAGTAGAACTTCTGCAAGTAACGCTTACAGTAATGTAGCTGATAATTCTGAACGTCCTAAAACATTAGCTCAAAGAAATAATTTGAAGAATCCTAACTTTGGAGAGAAAAATAAGGGATTAAGTACCCATAAGCCTATTATTGATAAGACTGATGTTAATGTACAAAACAATGAAAAATTAAATTCTCTTTCTAAAGAAGTTGAAGCTATTAGAAAGTTGTTACAATTTCAATTAGCAGGTCTAATGCAAGATGAAAGATCTCGTGATGAACCTGTGAAAGCCATGATTATTAGATTATTAACTTCTAGTGGTTTTACGAGTGAGCTTGCTGAACAAATTGTGCAAAAAATCACACCAGATGTTTCTTTTAATATGGCGTGGCAAGAATTGGCACGAATCTTGGAAAATAATATTCCATGTGGCAATGATAGCATCATGAAAAATGGTGGAGCGATAGCTTTAGTTGGACCAACAGGGGTTGGTAAGACTACAACTATTGCCAAAATTGCTGCCAGATTTGCATTAAAGTATGGTTCAGAACAAGTGGCGCTTATTAGTACTGACCATTATAGAATTGGAGCATCTGAGCAACTCCAAACTTATGGTCGTATTATGGGATGTACAGTCAAGATAGTTGATGATATGAAGGAACTATCTGATGTGCTTTATCAATTGCGTAATAAGAGCTTAGTGTTAATTGATACTGCAGGATTTGGACAACGTGACGCACGTTTAATGCAAGAATTAAACGATTTAGAAAAAAATGCTGGCGTTAAGTTGCAATACTATTTGGTATTAGCTGCAACAGCACAAAGAAGAGTGCTAGAAGACGCTTATGCTCGTTTTAGTGGTTTAGGATTAGATGGCTTAATTCTTACCAAACTAGATGAAAGTTTAAATTTAGGTGATGCGGCTAACTTATGTATTAGTCATCAATTAGAGTTAAGTTACATCACAACAGGTCAAAGAGTACCTGAAGATATAGAAGTTGCGAATTCTGCATATTTTGTTGAACGTGTGCTTTCGCAAATAGAAGACGAAGAGCCTGAATTTGCTGAAAAAAATCAAGCGTCAGGTTTAGAAAGTGCAGATTGGGCACGTAACTTAAAGATTTCAGACTAAGGAGTTATTATGGATCAGGCACAGGGATTAAGAGAAATGACTCATGATAAATCTAAAAATAACGATGGTATTAAAGTTATCACTGTAACAGGTGGTAAAGGTGGTGTAGGTAAATCTAATGTATCTCTAAACTTAGCTGTAAGTTTAGCAGAACAAGGCAAGCGTGTAATGTTATTAGATGCTGACTTAGGTTTAGCTAATATTGACGTTATGCTTGGTATTAGAGTTAATAAAAATTTATCTCATGTGATCTCAGGAGAATGCTCTTTAGATGAAGTAATTGTAGAAGGTCCGCATGGCTTAAAGATTATTCCTGCAACCTCTGGAACTCAGTCAATGGTGGAATTAACACCTACTCAGCACGCAGGACTTATTAGAGCATTTAGTGATTTAAAGACTCCTATTGATGTACTCATTGTCGATACTGCAGCAGGTATCTCTGACATGGTGCTTGCTTTTGCACGAGCTGCGCAAGATGTATTAGTGGTAGTATGTGATGAACCAACATCTGTAACTGATGCTTACGCATTAATGAAGATTTTAAATAAAGATTATGGCATTTATAAGTTCAAGATTATTGCCAATATGGTTAATAGCTTAAAGCAAGGTAAAGAATTATTTGCAAAATTAACCAAAGTAACAGATAGATTCTTAGATGCTTCATTAGAATTAGTTTCTTGCGTACCAATGGATAATAACATTAGACTTGCCGTAAGAAAAAGACAAGTTGTTGTAGATGCATTTCCTCGTTCTCCTGCTTCACTTGCTTTTAAAGCTTTAGCTTTAAGAGTATCAAATTGGGCAATTCCATATCGTCCAGAAGGTCATTTAGAATTCTTTATTGAAAATTTAGTTAAGCGTTCTGTGGCAACAAATGATGAATTTCAGAAGGAAAATGAAGTAGAAAAAGTTTCTAATTGTTAGCTTTGCTCAAAAAAGTGAACATAAATTGGTTGTAATTTTGTAGAAATAGGCAACAACATATATACTATAAGCATGAACTTTGACAGAATGAAAATCTTTAAATATTAAATTCTGTTGGCTTTTAATTTGTATCTATACGGTTGGTATAGATATTTGTATGTGAAATCTTAAGGATAATAAAATTGAATCCTGTTGCCGCCTACTTAAAACAAAAAGATCCGAGGGAGGATACTTTAACTAAATATGCTCCTTTAGTAAAAAGGGTGGCGCTGTATTTAATTGCTAGATTTCCAAAAAGTGTCCAATTAGATGACTTAATTCAAGCTGGAATGATTGGGCTTCTAGAAGCAACTCAAAACTATGATGTTAATAATAAAAATGGCGCAAGTTTTGAGACATTTGCTTATCTTAGAATAAAAGGTGCAATGATTGACGAAGTTCGTCGTTATGATTGGGCACCACGATCTGTAAATCAAAATACCAAAATAATCTCTGAAGCCATGTCCGCTCTTTCTCATGAATTGGGACGAGCTCCTAAAGATACTGAAGTTGCACAAAAACTTGGAGTTTCTTTAGAAGAATACAATAAAATGTTACTAGACACTGCTAATAGTAAGATTATCGGTATTGATGATTTAGGTGAATCTCCTGATGAATTTCTTCATGTTGAAGAAAAAGATGTGGGGGTATTTGCATCTCCTGAAAGACAGTTATTAAAGGTTCAATTTACTAAAAATTTAGAAGAAGCCTTGAAGAAGTTACCAGAAAGAGAAGCTTTAGTAGTATCTTTATACTATAACGAAGGTTTAAACTTTAGGGAAGTAGGGGCTATTTTAGATGTTAGTGAAGCCCGTGCTTATCAAATTATGTCTCAAGCTTTAGCGCGCATTCGTTCTTATTTAGATGAATGGTTAAAGCCTGAAGAATAATTGTTATCAATATTTTATATTATTCTTTTTATAGATATCTATCTATATCAATCTAGCTCATTGAGTTTTTAGCTATTAATTTAAACATATAAAATTTAAAGTTTATTCTTGTTTTACCTTGTTTTGATAACTGATAAATATTACTTAGAATGCTATTTAGTACTAGGATGTCACTATAAATGTATATGTAAAAATTTATAGTCAAGTTACATGAAATTTTCATGAAAAATGTGCACTAAAGACAAAATTTAAAAAGAAATATTTTTTTATGTTAATAAAATGATATGAGTATTATTTTTTTTAAATATAAATGTATAGAATTATATTATCTAATAGTAAGTTCATAGTTTAACGAAGATTAAAAGTAAGTAAAAATGTCTTAATATTAGAATTAAAAATCCTTGGTTTACTAATAATAATAACAAAGTCGATAGGTTATGCTAATGAATGTAAGTCCAAAAATAAATTCTTTTTTTAGTAAATTTAAACCAAGTAATATTTCTTTAATCGTAAGAATATTTATTTCTTTTGGTTTAATTATTTTTATATATTTACTTTCATCATCTTTAATTGGGGTTACCCAAAATGATATAGATGAAGCTTTTAATAGGGTTGAAAAAGAGGCTTTACCTGTAACTAATCAAGCTTATGAATTAGAATCAGGAATGCTAATTGTTAACCAAAACTTATTAAAAATTATTAGTTTGGAAAATGAAGCTGAAATCGTTGCTACTAAAAAGGATTTTGATGCTTCTATTGATTCATTAAAAGCTAAAGCTGGATCTTTAAATGCAGCTATTACTTCAAGTGAAAATTTAAGTAAAACTAATCAATATATTGCAGATATGTCAGAAAACTTATCTCATAATGTTGATAAGTTTATTAACATCGCACAAAGTTTACCAAGTAAAAGATTGGACTTTGTAAAAAAGCAAGAAGTATTGAATAAAGTTCAAGGTGAATTTCAATCAATGCTTAATTTGCTTACAAAAGAATTACAAAGAAAGAGTTCATCAACAGATGATACTTTTGTTATTAATTTATTTAATGAATTAGATAAAAGTAAATTTGAAATTGAACGTTTAATTTACGGTTCATTTAAAGCAACAGAAGCTACCAAAATCAATCAAGCTATGCAAGATTTAGCTCCTGTAATGCAAAGTTTTAAAGATAAAGTTGAAGATATCAATTTTGATATGCCTTCATTTAAGGCTGATTTAAATGTTTATTTAGAGCCTATTTATAATTCTATCGAAAACAAAAAGACTGGTGTTTTAGGACGTACTTATACTCAAGCTTTAGAAAAAGAACAAATTGATGCTCAAGCAAATGAAGCTACTCAAGCGATTACCAAAGTGCAAGCTGAAGTAAAAAGATTACAAACAGCTGCAAGTGACTACTTAAAGAGTTCATCTAAAAAGGTGCATCATAATATTGAACAAGCAACATTTATATTTATTTGCAGTATTGTTTTAGTTCTTATCTTTGTGGGTATTGTTTCTCTAAGCTTAGGTCACAGTGTAAGAAAGCCAATTTCAGAACTTTTAAAAGTTATGGATAAAGTTGGTAATGGTGACTTATCAAGTAAGTATGTAATCAATACTAACGATGAATTTGCTCGTATTGGTAAGGGATTAAATTCTTTAATCGATAGCAATAGAACTGTTATTTCCAATATTATTACTAATGCTAAAAAGTTAAAAAATACTTCAAGTGAAAATGTACAGGTTGTTGATGATTTCTATAAGTCATTAGAAAGCCAAAGAAAAGAATCTTTCATGGTGGCATCTGCTACTGCTGAACTTGAACAAACTTTAAATCAAGTAGTAGAATCAGCTCAAAAGACCATGGATGAAGTAACTAACGTTGCTAAAGTTTCAGAACTTGGTCGTGAAATCATGAGTACTAATATTACTACAACTCATTCATTAGATAAGAAGTTACAAGATACTTCAAAAGCTATTTTAGCTGCTAATACTATGGGTGAAAACATTGGCGTGGTAGTATCTACTATTAGAGGTATTGCAGAGCAAACAAATTTACTTGCGTTAAATGCTGCAATTGAAGCTGCTCGCGCTGGTGATAATGGTCGTGGGTTTGCTGTTGTTGCTGACGAAGTTAGAACTTTGGCTAATAGAACTAGTGAATCAACCAAACAAATTTCATCTGTTATTGAAGAATTACAAAAGACAATTTCAGGTGCAGTAAAAGTTATTACTACATGTAATGAAGAAATGAATTCATCTTTAGAACAATCTTCAAAAGCTAATAGTTCTTTAGAAGAAATTATGGGATTCATCAATAGTATTGAACAGATGACAGCCCAAATTGTAGAATCTTCACATGAACAAGCAACAGCTACTAAGGAAATAAATCAAAATATTACCAGAATTAGTGATTTAACCGAAGAAAGTTGTCGTGGTATGGAATATATCAGTTCTTCAAGTGATACATTAAATCAGATTGCAGATACTCAATCAGAAATTGTTAGCAAATTTAAACTTTAAAAAGTGATTTTTAAAATTTAAATAAAACTTTAGAAAGCTATTTTGCGTCAAGCAAAATAGCTTTTTATCTATAAGACAAAAGAAAATAAATATAATAAAAGTAATATAGATATAATAAAAAAAACAAATAAAAAAGAAAAAAAGCAAAAAAGAAAATGTTTTCAGAAATAATCAATAATAAAAGCTTTGATTTTGACAAGTTACTAGATTTTGGCTTTCAAAAAAGCGTTGTAACGAATGCCAATACCTCACTTGATGAAGTTGTTTTTAGTTATAAGACTAAGATTTTAGATGATAGTTTTGAATTAACAGTAATCATTACTGCTACCAATGAAGTTGAAACTTGTTTACTAGATTTAGATTCTAATGAACCTTACACTTTATATAAATCTAGTCAATCTGGTACTTATTTAGGTGAGATTAGAAATGCGATTGCTTCTATTTTAGAAGAAGTTGTAAAGAAGTGTGCCATTGAGACCAAATTTAAAGCAACTCAAACACAAAGAATAATCAAATGGGTACAAGAAAATTTTAATGGTGAATTAGAATTTTTATGGCCCAAGTTTTCAGAATATGCCGTGTTTAGACGTAGTGATAATAAATCCCAAAAATGGTACTTAGGCGTTTTTACAGTACAAAAATATAAAGTTGTTGGTAAAGATTCTAAAAAAGTTGCTACTAATGATTTGTCATTAAAAGCGAAAGTTGAAATATTAGATATTAAATCAAACTTAATAGATGCAGATTTTTTTGATAAGTATAAAAACTTTTATCCGGGATGGCATATGAATAAGAAAAGTTGGTTTTCAGTAATTATGGATGATTCTGTTTCTGATGAAGTAATACAAGAATTTATTTTAGAAAGTTATAATTTAGCAAAGTAATAGCAACAAGATAGTTATAAGAAAATATTCCTTAATTTTTACCAACTTTAAAAATTATAGTAGAATGCGCATATATATTTTGATTAGATAAGGAAAATGCCATGGAGCAATTAAGCATAACTAAAAAAAATACTGCAGTAGGTACTATAAATCTACCAGGTTCTAAGAGTGTTTCAAATCGCGCATTACTACTCGCATCTTTAGCAAGTGGTAAAACAACATTAACTAATTTATTAGTTAGTGATGATACTAGACACATGCTTAATGCTTTAAAGGCTTTAGGTGTAGAGTACACCTTAAGTGATAACAACACTACTTGCACTATTCAAGGTATGGGTGGAGCTTTTAAGTCTGATACTGCATTAGAATTATTTTTAGGAAATGCAGGTACTGCGATGCGTCCTTTAACTGCTGCTCTTTGTCTTTCAAATGTTGAATGTGTTTTAACGGGTGAACCTAGAATGTTTGAACGACCAATCAAGCATTTAGTTGATGCTTTAAGAGAATTTGGTGCTGATGTTGAATATTTAAAAAATGATGGTTATCCACCATTAAAAATAAAAGGTAAAACTATAGATGGAGGGGGAGCTCATATTGATGGTTCTGTATCTAGTCAATATATCACTGCATTTTTAATGAGTGCTCCTTTAGCTAAAAATGAAACTATTCTAAAAATAAAAGGTGATTTAGTTTCCAAGCCTTATATCGATATCACTTTAAAAATGATGAAAGATTTTGGAGTGGAAGTTATCAATAACAATTATCAAGAATTTATTATCCCTGCAAATTCAGCATATAAATCTCCTAAATCTTATCTTGTAGAAGGTGATGCTTCAGGAGCTTCCTACTTTTTAGCGGCAGGCGCCATTGCAGGAAAGGTAAAAGTAACAGGTATTGGTAAAAATTCAATGCAAGGTGACGTAAAATTCACTAAAGTTCTTGAAGCTATGGGAGCAAATGTCGTTATTGGTGATGATTATATTGAATGCTCCAAAGGTGATTTACATGGAGTAGATTTAGACTTAAATGCTATTCCTGATGCTGCAATGACAGTAGTGCCATTAGCTATTTTTGCAAAAGGAAAAACTGTAATTCGTAATGTAGCAAATTGGCGCGTAAAAGAAACAGATAGATTAAGTGCAATGGCTAATGAATTAAAAAAATTAGGCATAGCATGCATCGAAGGTGAAGATTATTTAGAAATAACACCAAGTCTTCCTAAATCTAATGTTGCTATTGATACCTATAACGATCATAGAATGGCAATGTGTTTTTCTTTAGTGTCATTCATAGTTGATGTTATTATCAATGATCCTAAATGTGTGAATAAAACATTCCCAGAATATTTTAAATTATTTGATAGTATTACTAAGTAGCATTAAAGTTGACTTTTTGAATTTAGTAATAAAAAGAGACTTGGGTTTTTAACTTCAATTGGAAATTGAAATTAAAATTTTCAAGTCTCTTTGTTTTTAATTATCATTTTTTAAATCAAAAATCTTAGATAAAAAACGTTAAAGATTTTTAAATTTTTATTATTGGTTTATTCTTAAACTAGAATGAAGCGTTGTTCATTTTGGCTGTAATTTTTAAAGGTTTTACAATACCTGTACCTTTTTTGTAAACTCCGCCTTCCCAATAAGGATCTTTATCAGCCCATGCTTGAGCTTCAGCTAAAGAATCAAATTTAGCAATAATAGTTGAACCAGTCATACCTGCTGCCCCTGGTTCTTCGCTATCGATTGCAGGATGGGGACCTGCTAATAATAATCTATCTTCTTCAATAAGTTGTTTTAATCTTGCAATATGAGCAGGACGAGCTTTTGCTCTTAATTCATTTGAATTTTCAACATCATCAGCTGAAATTAAATACCACATAAAACGTTCCTTTTTAACAATAATAACAATGTTGTTGTTGAAATTATATTACTGTATGTTTTTTATAAAAATTGTGAATACTAGTTATTTGATTGATTCTTTTTAATAAATAACTTCGAAAAATTATTTCACAATAAACATTCTGTTATAAAGATATTATAACTTTATTCGTTAATGAATGTTTTATTTATTCTAATTTTTACTAAATGGGTTATCGATTTTCATATTTAAGTGTTGTATTTGTTTCTAGGATTTTCATCAAAACGTCATAAATGTTTTGTATTTATGTTAGACTTGTTTTATATAAAGTTAAAATATATTACTGCTTAAAGTTGATGGCAAGAGGTAGAAACATGTCAGATTTTGAGATCTTCATTAAGGATTGGAAGATTTTAAGAAA
>ADGC01000091.1_pt1 | contig 17133 bp, 13 predicted proteins | sample 268048 | NCBI WGS metagenome assembly ADGC01 (sample SAMN02954255, study PRJNA42359) | wallaby gut metagenome | biome: terrestrial; feature: wallaby; material: gut; isolation source: foregut contents of Macropus eugenii | host: Notamacropus eugenii | place: Australia
TAAAGCGAGCAAAGAACACACCCAAATACATGTTTGCGAATTGTTTCTGAACTTGAGCAAAACGTTTTGGTGGTAATACTTTTCTAAAAGGCTTAAATTTTTGAATTTATAGCCCATGGTTTTACCAATCATGTACACAGTGCCATCACCAAGCAATACCCCAACAAAACAAATTGCGAGCATTATATGAGGGTTAGTAGCATGAAAACCTGATACAAGACCTGCGGCAACAAGGGTGATATCTTCAGGAACTGGTAACCCAAAACCACAAAGAATTAAAATCCCAAAAGCTAGGAAATAATTAAGAATTCCTAGAGTGGTTAAATTTGTTATTACCCAATTCAAAATATCTTCAAGCATAAAGCAAAAAAGCCCTCTAAATTTTTTTTGTAATCAATTTTTGATAAACGCTATTGTCAGGATTTTAAGGAAAATCTAAGCATAATAATTTATTAAAAAAAATAGCTAATCCTTAAAAATATATAGTAAATTACAATCAATTATAATTTATATTTAGGCAAATTAAATAACAAAAATAAAAATAACGCAAAATAAATTATGTGATTGATTGTGGAATTGCTATTTATTGTTCACGACTACCTGCAAATCCCATTTGACGCCATGATTCATAAATAAAGATCGCCACACTATTTGATAAGTTCATACATCTACTGTTTGGCATCATTGGAATTCTTAATTTTTGTTCAGGAGTTAAAGTGTCAGTAAATTCATCAGGTAGACCTTTAGTTTCTTTACCAAAAATCAGTACGTCACCATCTTTAAATTGAGCTTGATCTGGTCTTGTATGTCCTTTGGTGGTACAAGCAAAAATATTATGACCTTCAAAATATTTTAAACATTCTTCTAAATTCTTATGGCGCACAATGTTAACAAATTCATGGTAATCAAGACCTGCTCTCATTAGTCTTTTATCATCAAGAACAAAAGAAGCAGGTTCTACAATATGTAGAGCATAACCGGTATTGGCACAAAGACGAATAATATTACCTGTATTGGCAGGAATTTCTGGTTGAAATAAAACGATATTTAACATAATAACTTCTTTTGTCTATAAAAATATAAATGAACAGTGTAAATTGAAGAGTAAAATAATTTTCAAAACAATAACTTAATTTTTAAGTAAGTTTATCTATATATTGGTATTCTTTATTTATTCTTTCAATCTAATCCAATCTTATATTATACGCTATTTACGTTTTATTTTTAATGTTAATGGTTTTTAAGTTTAATTTTTAATTTAAAAATAAAATTAGACTTATCGACATAAATACCATTCCAATAATAAATCCCCAAACAGATAGATGGTGATTGCCATATGCTTCAGCTGTTGGAAGTAATTCATCAATAGAAATGTATACCATTATTCCTGCAACAATCGCAAAGATTATTCCTAGAACTAAATCATTAGCCATGCTACCAAAAATTAAATAACCTAATAAACCTCCAATAGGTTCTGATAAACCTGAGAGTGCAGATAATGAAAATGCGAGTTTTCTATTATTTGTAGCGTAAAAGATAGGCAAAGCTACCGCCATACCTTCAGGAATATTGTGAATCGCAACCGCAAAAGTTACAGATAAAGCTACAGAAAGGTCGGTTGTACCAGACATAAATGTAGCAAAACCTTCAGGAAAGTTATGGATAGCTATAACTAACGCAGTGGTTATACCAACTCTTTTTAAGGCATGATTTTTCTTTTGGTCGGCGAGTTTTCTTTCGTCTTGCACTTCATGGGGGTTTTCATCTTCAGGAATAAAGAAGTCTAAAAGACCAACAAATAAGATTCCGATAAAAAATGCTACAGTGGTATAAATAGTAGCTGTTTTTAATCCTAATAATGCGGTTAATGAAGTTTTTGCAGAATCAAAAAGTTCTACAAAAGATACATAAACCATAATACCTGCAGAAAAACCTAATGCTATTGAAAAGAATTTTTTGTTAGGTTTTCCTATTAATACTGTAACGCTACCAAGAGCTGTTGCAAGACCTGCGATTAGTGAAAGCACTAATGGCATAGTTATATTAGAAAAATATTCCATAAACAATTCCAATAATATTTCAAACCTTAAGAATTATATGCAACGGTTTTGATATGTGGTGAAAAAAATATCTAGTTGCAAAATTTTCTTAATTTATTAGTAAAAATTATCTTTATGACAAAAAGAAACTGAAGTTTTTATTAAATTTGGGAATCTTTGGAACATTCTTTTCACAAAAACATACTTCTAAATTTAAACGTAACTGAACGAACTATCTTTTGAAATGGCTAATTTTTAGTAAAACCTTCCTAAAGTTACTATTAATTGTGATGTTTATCACAATTAATAAGGTTTAATTAAAATTAAAGATTTCATTGCAACAAAAAAGATGTAAATTAATAGCGAATAAAAAATAAACGGTATTAATAAAATGTTTTAGATTATGGTATTTTTTAATTTTTTTACGTTTTTGAGGAATTTTGAAAAATTTAGGGAAGGGAGCTTGCTAAAAAATGTGATTTTTTAATTTTTTTGAAATTCAAGAAATATAAAAAACAATGTAAGGTCTCATTATAGAAATCAGAAACATACCAAAAAATTGTTTCGTTTAGTTAACAAGGATAAAAAGATTATGAGTGGAAGTGGTTATCGATATATTTTAAATAATGTATTTGAACGAGTTAAAGTTGAGGAATTTTTTCAATTTGCAATACCTATGTATTGGATTAATAATTTATCTATCTTCAATAGTGCTCTAGTATATTTACAACGTCCAGGAACTTACTATGTTCATACTGAATATACTTGGAAAGAGGATTTTTCTCGTTCTATCAAGCCAGAAGCATCTCCAATTATTGTGTTACAACCTTTTGGTCCTGTGCAGTTTTTATACGATGTTGAAGATACATATGGTGATAATGATGTTGAGGATATAAAGAGATTTTTTATTAAAAGACCTGTAAAACCTTTAGAAAATGATGAATATAATATTTTTAAGAGAATTGTGAGTCATTTAGGTATTTATTACAGTGAAAAACCTTTAGGAACATTGCAGTATGGTTTTGCTCAAAGATTAGAGCAACCTATGACATTAGATTCTAGTCTTTTAAAAATGAATCCCAAATTTAATTCTAAAAAGAAATATGCAACTAGCTATGCTATTGTGATTGATTCCCAAATGTCGGAAGCTCAAAAGGCAGCTTGTATTCTTCATGAATTAGGACATATTTTATGTGGTCATTTAGGACTTGATAAAGAAACCATGAAAAATGAGTTGATAAAAATTCCCGATCGCTCAAGTGAAAAATTAACTACTGCTGCTAAGGAATATGAAGCAGAAAGTGTGGCAATTTTTATTTGTAAAATATTAGAGATTGAAAATAATGGTGCTGAATATTTAAAAAATTATAAAGAAAAAGATGGTTCAATCCCTAAGTTTTCGTTACGTACAGCTATTGAAGCTGCTGATAGGGTATTATCAGCTTATAGAATATTTTCAAAAGATGTAAAAAAATATGGTAGAGAGGTTAATAATACCATTCTTAATGAATTTACTAAAGACCAAGATTAAGTAAATTAAATTAAATATATTTTTTCATTTGTTATAGTATCAATAAATACTCTTTTTAATGAAAAATTGCCATCTCACTGTTGAGGTGGCAATTTTATTTCTATTTTGGAAGAACAATAAAACGGTTGTGAATTTTCTTAAATTTTATATTCTTTAAATAAACTTTAATGTTAATTAGGCTAACTTAGATAATTTAACATTTTGGCTTGTTACTGTATATAAAGAGAAAAGTAGAACAAAAAATCTTTTAAATAAAACAATTTTGTTAACAAGAGATACAAATAAGCAAAAAGTTTGGTCTTATATTTTAAATATAAAAATTTGTGCTAAGATTATAGATAATAAAGGCACGAGATGTTCATGTATAAAGTTTTATATAGTTAAGTTTGATTTGGGATAAAGTTTATGAGTTTTAATATAGCAAGAAACGGCAAAAAGCGCGTTGTTATTATTGGCGGTGGTTTTGGTGGTCTTCGCCTTGCTCAAGATTTAAAAAAAGCAAATTTTCAAATCGTGTTAATTGATAAGAATAATTATCATCAATTTCCACCTCTTATTTATCAAATTGCCACAGCAGGTTTAAATCCTAGTTCAATATCTTTCCCTTATCGTAAACTTTTTGAAGATCGAGAAGATTATTATTTCCGCATGACTGAACTACGTGCGGTTTACCAAGATGAAAATTATATTCAGACTTCTATAGGTAAAATTGATTATGATTATTTAGTTATAGCAAGTGGTACTAAGACTAATTTCTACGGCAATAAAAATATTGAAGAATTTGCAATGCCAATGAAGACTGTGTCAGAGGCCATGGGATTAAGAAATTCTTTATTAACTCATTTTGAAAGATCTGTAACTTGTGCAAGTGGCGTAGAAAAACAAGAATCTTTAAATGTAGTAATAGTAGGTGGTGGTCCATCAGGGGTTGAAATAGCTGGCGCTATTGCGGAAATGAGACGTTATGTGTTACCAAAAGATTATCCTGATATGAATACCTCTATTATGAACATTACTTTGGTTCAAGGTGATAACCGATTACTACCAGGAATGAGTCAACAATCTTCTGCTAAAGCTTTAGAGTTTTTAAAGAAGATGAATGTGCAAATTCGTTTAAATACTTTAGTTACAGATTATAAAGATAATAAAGTATATATGAATGATGGTACCTCTATTGAAACTAGAAATCTAATTTGGGTAGGTGGGGTTGATTGTGAACCTATTGTTGGTATTCATGATACTCAAATGGGTAGAGGTAAGAGAATTTTAGTAGATGGCACAAATTTAGTAAAAGATTCAAAGAATATCTATGCAATAGGTGATATAGCTTTAATGGAAAATGTGGATGAAGCTTTTCCAAAAGGTCACCCACAAATGGCGCAACCTGCAATTCAGCAAGGGGCTCTACTTGCAAAAAATTTAAAAGCAATTGAACAAGGAAAGCCTACTAAAGAATTTAAGTATAAAGATTTAGGTTGTATGGCTACAATCGGTAAGAATAAAGCTGTAGCTGAAATTTTTGGAATAAAATTTGGTGGTTTCTTCGCTTGGATACTTTGGATGGGGGTACACTTAATGTCTATATTAGGGGTACGTAATAAATTCTTTGTATTCATGGATTGGGTATGGAGTTATTTTACTTACGATCGTTCTAATCGTATGATTTTAAAATCATTTATAAGTCATGGTATGCGTGAAATAGAACGCCATCATTTGGATAACCATTGGGGAGATTTAAAACCCAATCCCAAAGAACTTGAAGAAATGAAAGATGAAGAATAAATTTTTTTAATTATATCGTGAGCAAAAGGCTTGAATTGATAATCAGGTCTTTTTTATTAAACATAGTAATTCAAGATATTTAAATTTTTGAAAAACAATTTTTATTTATTTGGTCATACCTTGTTATTAACAAAAAGAAAAATTAAAAAGTATTTGGTATTTTTATTAAATAAAAAAACTCTCGTTGGAGTTTGACGAGAGTTTTTATGATTTAATTGTTACTAAGAAAATTTAAAACTAAGATAAGTATGAGTGTTAGTTTTTAAAATTTTAAATTTAGTTAGTATTCTAATTTTTTCAATGCAGTTATTTAGCACTCTTAATACGAGTCCACATTTTGTTTATTTCACGCATAACCTTGTTTGGCTTGCCTTTTACAATAAACATTTTGCTCATCTTTTCATCGCTTAAGAAGATGTGTGGATTGCTTGTAACTTTTTCGTCAACATATTGGATAGAATCCTTGTTGGCATTACCATATGAAGTATAAGAAGAAATTTGACCAATTACTTCTGGTTTCATAATGAAGTTTACAAACTTATAAGCATTTTCTAAATGTGGAGCATCTTTAGGGATTGCCATATTATCGTAGAAAATTAAACCACCTTCTTTTGGAACGATGAATTCAATATTTACACCATTGTTAGCTTCTGCAGCTCTTGCCTTGGCTTGCATCATATCGCCTGACCAAGCCATAGTGATACAAATGTCTCCATTAGCAAGATCGTTGATATTTTGACTTGAATGGAAATAAGTAACGTTTCTACTCATTTCAATTAGTAATGCTTCTGCTGGCTTATAATCCTTTGGATTAAGTGAATTTGGATTTAAGCCTAAGTAATGCATAGCTGTGCCCATAATTTCTGTTGGTGCGTTTAATACAGCAATACCACATGGTTTTAGCTTTGCAAGAATCTCAGGTTTGAAAAATACATCCCAAGAGTCAACCTTAAAGTCAGCACCTAAGTATTTTGCTACTTTATCAACATTGTATGCAATACCTGTAGTACCTGATAAATAAGGTACAGCATGAAGTTCTTCACCTGGATCTACATCTTTAAGTAGTTCCATTTGAGCAGGATCTAAATGCTTAAGATTTGGAATATTCTCAATAGAGAGTTCTTTATATACACCTGCTTTTACTTGATGGGTTACAAATTCAGTACCAGGAAATACCACGTCGTATCCTGATTGACCTGTAAGCATCTTTGCATCTAAAACTTCATTACTATCAAATAAGTCATAGATTACGCGAATTCCAGTTTCTTTTTCAAACATCGGAATTACAGCAGGATCAATTGATTCGTTCCAATTGTAAACATGAACTACTTGTTCTTGATTGTCATCAGCAAAAGATAAAGTGGAAGTGGAAAGTACTAAAGTACCAACGAGAAAGGAAATTAAAGAATTTTTCATCATAAAACCCTAAAAAAAAGTTACAAAGATCCGCAAAAATTAACCTTACTAATTTTTACAGAGAGCCCGTAATCTCGTCCTTAATCTTAACTCCTTAGTTACCAGACAAGATCAAAATTATTGTAGCCTAAATTTTTGTTTTTGTCCTAAATACATGAGTTATCTCATAAAAAAATAATTTTGTATGGTGATAAATAAAAATTTAAGCCAAAAATAAAGCAATTAAATCAATCAATGAAATAAAAGTGTAATTTTGCAAAACAATATTAGAATTGCTAAATCATGCAAAAAAGATAATACGAAAAGGAAAATTGCGTAAAAAATTATATGATTTTGCAAAAAACTTAATATAAAGTCTTGATTTAAAAAAAAATAATACTATGTTTATTCATGAGTGATGTATTAAATACTTTTAGGAGTAAATATTCATGAGTGCAAAAGAATTAAAAGAGAAGCTTACTTGGGAATTCCCTGAAGCTCATAAAAACAAAAATATATGTAATGAAGCTGTGATGGCTTTTGCTGAAGATTACAAAGATTTTTTAAATAAGTGTAAGACAGAAAGAGAATTTGTAACATATGCTAAGAAATACTTAGATGATTTTGGTTATAAATCAATTCTTGATATCACTGATAAAAATAATGCTAATTTATTACCTGGTGAAAAATATTTCTTTGTTAATCGTAACAAATCATTAGTAATGTGTACTATTGGTAAAAAATCTATTAATGAAGGTTTAAGAATTTCTGTGTCTCACGTTGATTCTCCTCGTTTAGACTTAAAACCATGTCCTGTTACAGAAGATACTAAAATAGCTTATTTTAAAACTCACTATTATGGTGGTATCAGAAAATATCAGTGGGTAACTATTCCTTTAGCTCTTCATGGGATTGTTTTTAAAGCAGATGGAACATCTGTAGATGTAAATATTGGTGAAGATCTTACAGATCCTGTTTTTTATATTACTGACTTATTACCTCATTTAGGTCAAGAACAAAACGAAAGAAAATTAAAGGACGGTATAAAAGGGGAAGAATTAAAAGCAATTGGCGCCACAATTCCTTTCCTTGATGAAGATGATTCTGAAGAAATAAAGGATGCTGTAAAACTAAATTTATTAAGACTTCTTAATGAAAAGTATGGTTTTACAGAAAAAGATTTTGTAACTGCTGAATTATCATTAGTTCCTGCTCAAGCAGCAAGAGACGTAGGTCTTGATAGAAGTTTAGTAGGTTCTTACGGTCAAGATGACCGAGTTTGTGCTTATGGTGCTTTTAGAGCTGAACTTGAAACCAAGAACCCTGAATTTACTACATTAACTGTTTTTGCTGATAAAGAAGAAATTGGTTCTTATGGTCCAACTGGAATGAGTTCTGATTTTATGTTGAATTTTATTAAAGATTTAACAGTACTTATGCATGGTGATTTAAATACAGTTCTTAGAAATTCTAATGCTTTATCTACAGACGTAAATGCTGCATTTGATCCAATATTCCCAAGTGTTTATGATAAACAAAATAGTTGTTTTATCAATAAAGGATGTGTATTAACTAAATATACAGGGGCTCGTGGTAAATCTGGTAGTAATGACGCTAGTGCTGAACTAATGTCTATGGTTACTAGAATATTTGATGCCAACGATGTATCTTGGCAAGTAGGGGCATTAGGTGCTGTAGATGTTGGTGGCGGTGGTACTGTCGCTTTATATATTGCTCGATTTGATATAAATGTAGTTGATTTAGGGGTGCCAATTCTTGCAATGCATGCACCGTTTGAATTAGCTGCTAAATATGATATTTATAGTTTGTATCAAGCTGTATTTGCTTTTTATAAATAATCAATATAGTTAAATTATATAGCTATGTGGCTACATAGCTATATTCTTGGAAATATCAATAAAATTCTCGTTTGGCGTCAAAATATAACGATATTTAAACGAGAATTTTTTATTATCTTTCTTTTTTGATTCAAGAGAAAAATTAGATTTAAATGTAGTACTAAAGAGTTTTTTGATGAAATTAACCATATTTCTATAGTAGTTTCCACGATACTTTTCTAGTGGCACATCATATTCATCAATAATGACAATTACATTCTTCATAAATATTGTTTTTAAAGCTTGAGTTAGCCATTTCAAACTATCTGTAATATTTGAACAATCTTCCTCAGGAGATATTTTTAGTCCCCTTAATATTAAAATGACGGGTTGCTTTTATCTTTACCAAATTGCTAATAGGTGCTGTATTCCTAAACTTGTTATTATTATCATTATCCAACAACATAAACCTAAAAATATAGCTTTACTTCCTGTTTTTATAAGATGAACAATGTTGGTATTAAAACCAATAGCCACCATTGACCACACAATAAAAAATGTACTGATTTTTTTTATTGGAGTAAATATTTCTTCAGACATTCCTAAGCTTGTTACTATTGTTGTAATAAAAGATGCTATTACAAAATAAATAATAAAGGTTGGTAAACTTTTTTTGATATCTACTTTTTGTGCTGAATTAGTTTGAAGATTATTTTTTAATTGATAGTAAAAAATACCTAACACAATTGGAATAATTGCTAAGGTTCTGGTAAGTTTTACTGTTACAGCTTTGTCTAAAGTTTCTGTTCCGAGATTATGCATGGCATCCCAAGTAGAAGCTGTTGCCACAACAGAGGAAGTATCATTTACGGCAGAACCTGCAAAAATACCAAAAGCATTACCATTTATGCTTGAAAAGCCAAGAAATTCTCCAAATTGTGGAAACAATAAGGCTGCCATTAAGTTAAAGAAAAATATAACTGATATTGATTGGGCAACTTCACTGTCTTTGGCATCAATTACAGGAGCTGTCGCTGCTATGGCAGAGCCCCCACAAATAGAGGAGCCAACCCCTATAAGCATAGAAGTTTTGCTTGGTAGATGCATTGATTTACAGATAATAAACGCTGTAATTAGTGATATAGAAATAGTTGTTAGAATTATTGGTAAACATTCAACTCCTGTTTGCCAAACTATTTTTAAATTTAATCCAAAACCTAACAGTATTACCGCATACTGTAAGATCTTTTTACTTGTAAAATTGATTCCTGGGGCTAGTTTCTCTTGTTTTTTTAATAGTATGATTGCTAACATTCCAAGTAATATTCCAAAGATAGGTCCGCCAATAATCGGAAAGAAGTTTCCTAAAATTGTAGCAATAATAGCTAGCAAAAAAGTTACACTCATACCATATATTCTATTTTTCCAATCTTTTAAAAGATTCATATTCCTAGCCTTAATCTTTTTATTTTTACAATTTTATATATTTAAAATCTTTGTTTTTTTGGAGTTGTTTATTCTTAATATTTCTAGATGATTTTAAAATTGAGGCTAGTATAGAACTTTAAAAAGATAAAAAAAAATTATATATTTTTATGTTATGATAAAAAATATTTATGAATAAATAAAAAACATAAATATAAAATTCAAATATTAAAAGTATGTAGGAAAGCCAATAATTATATGTTAGATCCTAAGGTTAGAACGTTTTTAACTATCTGTAAACACATGAATTTCACAAAAGCGGCCGATGAATTATGTATGACTCAGCCCGCTGTTTCAACGCAGATGAAACAATTAGAACTTTTTTATAAAGCACCATTATTTTTGTATAAAAATAAAGTTTTAACTTTAACGAATGCAGGAAAAACAGTACTTGCCACAATGAAATCTTTAGAAAATCAAGAAGGATTTTTGCAAGCTCAATTAGATTTTATCTCTTCTAAAAAAAGAAATATAAAGTTTGGTGCGACTAAAACTATAAGTGAATTTTTGATTGCAGATATAATCAAAGATTACCTTGTAAAATTTCCTAATAGCTCAATTCATATGAGTACGGCAAATACTTTAAATTTGTTATCAATGCTTGATAATGGAGAGATTGATTTTGCTTTTATAGAAGGTAATTTTTCTAAAAAAAATTATAAAAGTTATCCGTTTAAAAATTCAAATTTTATTCCTGTTTGTGGTTCTCAATCTTGTCTAAAAGATAAGGAAGTGTCGTTAACTGATTTGTTTAATGAAAGATTAATTATTAGAGAGCAAGGTAGTGGCACAAGGGATATTTTTGAAAATGTTTTAAAAATAAGAAACCATGATATTTCAGAATTTAATTCTTTAGTTGAAATAAGTAGTATGAGCGCTATCAGAAATCTGGTATTAAGTTCGGTTGGAATATCTTTTTTATATGAAGATGTAGTTAAGGAAGAACTTGAAAAAGGAACTTTATTTAAGATAAATCTCTTTAATTGGAATGTTAAGCATAAAATGCAAGTTGTATGGCGTAGAGAGAATCAATATACAGAAACTATTGAAGATTTTTTAGCAATTTTAGAATCTTAAAAAGGGGTTTTTTACACCTTACAATTTTAAAAATAAAATCAATGTTAAAGTTTTATTTTTTATATAAGTCAAATTACGTTTATTTTTGTGAAAACTAGGCATATGAACATGATTTATTTATTTTAATGATGGTTGATTTTATGCTACAATTAACTACAAAAACGATAATAAAGAAGATTATCTATATCAAGTAAAAATGATGATGAAAATTTTCTTTAAATATCAAAAAATATTGCTTGCAATATTTAGGATAAAACGCGATATATTTTTAAAATTTTATTATTTTTTTACTGATAAAATTTACTTTGTATCGTTGAAGTTCTCTCAAAAAATTTTGTTTTGGGTTGGCTTTGTTTTTTATTGATACTTTTTATATATAAAGCGTTTTGATATACACTGATTATAACAATAAAAATAAAAACCGTAATAAATACACTTATTTAAAATTGAAGTTATTTTCAAAATAAATTTGAAATTATGGAATTTTTAATAGTAGTGTTTTTATTTAAGTATAACAAAATGCCTTTTAAGGCTTTGGGGATGAATTGATGACTTTTAATAATGCTAATGCAAATTTGTCTTTGGACGAATTAAATAAAATAAAGGGTTTAGATAGAATTGACCGTAATATCCTAATGGAATTACAAAAAGATGGTCGCGTATCTAATGTTGAGCTTTCTAAAAGGGTAGGACTTAGTCCAACTCCTTGCTTAGAAAGAGTTCGTAGACTTGAAAGATGTGGTTATATTTTAGGGTATAACGCAAGATTAAACCCAAAAATGTTAGGTGCTTCTTTACTTGTATTCGTAGAAATTTCTTTGAATAAAGATTCACATGATGTTTTTGATCGCTTTAATAAAGCAGTACAAGATTTACCAGGAATTCAGGAATGTCATTTAGTTTCTGGAGCTTTTGACTATTTGCTTAAAACTAGAGTTTCTGACATGTCAGCTTATAGAAAGTTGTTAAGTGATACTATTTTACGTCTTCCTTGTGTGAGTGATACTCATACATTTGTGGTTATGGAAGAAGTAAAACAAACTTCTAGTATCGTTATTGATACCACTTCTCGTGAAGTATTAAATGTCAATGAAGGTTAAAAATTTTCCCTAATATCATTCTAGCTTAAGCGTATTATTTATAATTAGTTTGATAATCATTTAAGGATATTTGTTTTGCAAAACGATAACTATAGACCTATGCCGGATAGCAATATTAGTGTTGCTAGCCGCATTCGTGAGGCTTTGTTCGTAATTTGGTTATTAATAATTGCGATGTTATTTTTAGCACTTTGGACTTATGAGCCTACTGATAGTAATTTTTTAAATAATGATATTACTAAGATTCATAACTCAATAGGTCCAATTGGTGCAAGAGTCTCTGATATGATGTTTTCATATTTCGGGTTTTGTGCTTATATTTTATTAATACTTTTAGCTGTCTGTGGTTATTTTTGTTTTATAAAGCTTAACAAAATCAAATGGTATGATTTTAACTATGATTTAGTAGCTATAAAGACATTAGGTTTTAATTTCTTAGTTATTTCAACATGTACTTTAGTTTCTGCTAGTATTTTTAGTGGCGATATGGAAAGCAAAGGGGGAGGGCAAGTAGGTGCCTTTCTTTTAATGCTATTTAGAGATTATTTAGGTTACGATGGTACCGTAATCTTTATGTTTGCATTACTTTGTTCTGGTTTTATTTTCTTTACAGGTATCTCTGCTGAAAAGATTCTATATTTTGTAGGTTCTTGTATTTTTAATACCTTAAATGTATTTGTAGTTGCTTTTAGAAAAGTATATGAATTTTTCCATGTGAAAAATGAGTTTGAAACTCATGATGCAGATGAGGTAAAAGCTACAAATAAATTTGCGGAAGAACAAAATAATGCTGCTATTGCTAATTCAAAACAACCAAATGTGGTGCAAAGCGATAAAGTAGTTCAACCTAATGGGGTGGTAGAACATCGTTTTAGTTTTAATGATGATACAGCTAATACTTCAAATACTACTTCTGTAAATACAAGTAATGAAAACAATGTTGCTAACAATGCACAAGAAGCAACAAGTGCAAGTCAACCTGCAACTCCCGTAATCAATAAATCTGCATTAAATTCTCCATTTGTAGATGCTTCTGCTATTTCAAATTCAGAAAATACTCCTATTTCTAATAGCAATGTTCAAACAACATCTAATCCTGTTGCTAATACAAATAAAGAAGAACATGAAACTCAAAATCAAGTTAATACTAAGATTCTTGAGCCAAATGAAAATATTGCAACCAATCAAACTAAGTCTTTAGTTGATTTAGATAACCTTAATATTGGTACAACAGCAAGACATGCTCCATCAAGTGTTTCAGTTGATGTAAAAGATCCTGATTTAATGAAAAATAACACCACAACAAATGTGGCTGAAAAGAGTAATTCTGCTAACAATGTTGCATCAAATCAAAATTACACTCCAAATCCAGGAAAGGTTTCAACTTTTGTATTAAAAAATGAACCACAAACTGATGATGCAAATTTGAGAATTCCTGGACTTAGCGCTTATGATAATGCTACTAATGCGTTAAATAATAATGCTGCTTCAAATGCAGTAGTTGACACTAAGGCGCAAGAAAAATCTGAACAAGAAGAAATTGAACAAACAATTAATTTTGCAGAATTAGATAAACTTGTTGATGATAGCAAAGATAATACTCCTTATATTGGCAGTGACAATACCAAGAAGACTACAGTTTCTACTCAAGTTTTAACAAGCAAACCCAACAAAGGTGAAAATTATAATTTAAATCTTAATCAAGGTGCTATTGATTCTTGGAATGAAGAAGTAAAGCAAAAGGAAGTGCAAGCTAATCTTGAAGCTCAAAAAGAAGCCCAAAGACAGGCTCAATTAGCGCAACAAGCAGAGCAAAAACAAGCTCAATTTGAATCTCAGGTTAAAGCAGCAACTGCTCCAACGGGTATGAACCTACAGGTTTAAGTAGTTACGTTGCACCAAGTTTTGAACCAGAACAAAAAGAACAAGAATCTAGCAAACCGCAAATTTCATTAGTTTCTGATATCAATGATAATAGTCCTTCAAATGTAATTGACTTTGAAAGTATTCAACAAGCAAACGCCAAAACCACAGAAGATTTTGGAGTTGTGCCAAATTTCTTTACTCCTGTAGATGAAAATAGCAATGCTAATTTAAATAATTATCCTGTTAATGATAAACAGCCTATTAGCAATGAAATTTCGAATACTAATGTGTTAAGTGGTCAAAAACATTATGATTCTCATTCACCAATGAGTAATGTTTTACCATCAAACAATAATGCTCCTGTTGATTATTCCGTTCCTAACAGTACAGGAATGCGTTTTGTAGATTATTCTTCAGAACTTCCTGATTCTATGACCTTTAATGCTGGTCAATATGAATCTGATGGTTCACCTTTAACCAAATTCCCTTCATTAGATATTTTTGCTCCACCTAAGCCACAAGAAAAAGTTGCAATTTCTACTCTTGAAAATATGTGTGATAAGATTGATGATTGCTTAGCAAATTTAAAAATAAAAGCACATGTGGCCAGAAATGAAGATGGTAGCCGTATTTATGAATGTGGTCCGGTAATTACTCGTTATATGATTGCTCTTGAAAATGGTAAAGGAAGCAAGATTTCAAACATGTCAACAGACATTGGCCGTCTTTTAGGTGGGGCTACTGTTCGTGTTATTGAAGTGATCCCTGGAATGCCATATGTTGGTATTGAAATTCCTAATGCGGTGCGTCAAAGTATCAATGTTCGTGAATTATTTGCAGGTGATGCTTTTGTAAATTCAAAAGCAATTCTTCCGATCTGCTTAGGTCGAGATATTACAGGGGCTCCTGTAGTATTTGATTTAGCAGCAGCTCCACATTTACTTGTTGCTGGTACTACAGGTTCAGGTAAATCTGTTGGTATAAACACCATGTTAGTATCTTTATTGTTAAAGCATACTCCTGATGATTTACGTTTAATTATTGTTGACCCTAAGGCTATTGAATTTAAACCATATCATGATATTCCGCATTTATTAACACCGATTATCACAGATATGAATCAAACTCCTAGTGCTTTACGTTGGGCTGTTCAAGAAATGGAAAGACGTTATAAGTTACTTGGAGTATTTGGAGTTCGTAATATTGAAGGCTTTAATGATAGAATTCGTGAAAGCTTAGCTAAGAATATTATCTTCAAGGATCCTTTATGGCGTCCAAGTGATAGCATGGATTCACAAGCTCCAGGTCTTAAGACTTTACCTTATATTGTATTTATCATCGATGAATTTGCAGACCTAATTTTAGGTATGAAGAAAGAAAGCGGTGATATAGAAGGAATGATTTCAAGACTTGCTGCTAAAGCTCGTGCTTGTGGTATTCACTTAATTTTAGCAACTCAATCTCCAAGAGCTGAAGTTATTAGAGGTTCTATTAGAGCTAACTTCCCTAGCCAAATTGCGTTTAAAGTTAAATCATCTATGGAATCACATATCATTATTGACGAAGGCGGTGCTGAAAAGCTATTAGGTCGTGGGGATATGTTAATTAAATTTAACGATGGTTCAGGATTAACTCGTCGTGCTCATGGTGGCTTTATTTCAGATGATGAAATTGGGGCATTTACAGCAGCATGGCGTATGAGAGGAAAGCCTGAATATGTTGATGAAGTAACTAAGGTTGAACTTACTGAAGAAACCGCAATACCTGGTGAACATGTTCCTTCAAACAATAGAGGTAATGATGCTTTATATGACGATGTTGTTGAATTTGTTAGAGATTTAAAACAAAGAAATCGTCAATTTAGCGTTTCATTACTACAACAACATTTTGGTATAGGTTATAACCGAGCTTCTAGAATTACTCAAATTCTACAAGACAATGGTATTGTTTCAGAACAAATAGGGGCTGCCAAGGTAAGATCTATTTTGATAGATTAACTACTAAATACCAAAGAAAAGTATTATCAAATAAGAATCCCACTTTATTTCGATTTGAAAAAAGAAATAAAGTGGGATTTTTTTATAAATTGTTTTTTCTATTTATTTTCGTTTTCTTCCACAACTTCAATCTTAAAAACATTGATAGTATCAATATCTGGACATCCAAAAACAGCAGTCCCTTTTGGTTGGCCTGGAATACTACCACCATATCTTAAGATATCAATGTATGGAAAAGCTACATGCATTGCCATTGGACAAAGCTGACCACGTTCGGTATCAAAATCAAAACAATCTCCAACTTTGTGTCCACGGTGACAACCATGTTTACCTAGTCTATCAATAATTGTTATTTTTATTTTAGGTCTTCTTGCCATTTTTTACTCCAATATTTTGTTTGGGGAAATTTTTCGTTGCTTGATATTGGTGAAAAATAAATTAATTTTGATATAAATTAAATAATAAGAAAATTCTAGAATTTAATTTTAAAATTTTTTGCATTTTTATTTTAACATGTTTAAGTGAGTGTTGTTTAACAAGATTTTGTTAAAAAAATATAAAAAAGATGTAGTTTGTTAAAATTTGTTTTACTTTATTTAGAATACAACATACATTAAAAATTTTGTTCTTTATAAAATGTGACAATAGAATTATTTTTTAGGATTGTTTATTTTAAGAAATAAAGCGAGTTCTCTATGAATAAAAAGATTAGTTTATTTACTGCAAGTTTTATTAGTAGTGTTCTATTTTTTTGTTCTGCAAATGTTAATGCTGCCGAAATAAAGGTAGGCTCTAAGTCTGTTCCTACAGAATTAAGCTATGATTTATTTAAAAATCTTTTAGATAAGAAACTATCTTTTTCTGGTATTTCACATCAAATTCTAAAAAAAGATACTTTTTTATCTGGCTATACCTATAAGAATATCAATATACAGATGATGTACTTCAAGTTGATGTAATGCTTGGAGGTTATCCTCTTGCGCATCATATATTGTTCGTAACTCTGCTTTAACTGATTTAGAT